>Ga0081478_162686_pt1 | contig 20406 bp, 18 predicted proteins | sample OctSprmetagenome_FD_70983 | JGI IMG/M metagenome (GOLD analysis project Ga0081478, IMG submission 70983) | Hot spring and microbial mat streamer communities from Octopus Spring Streamers, Yellowstone National Park, USA - T=80-84 v2 (version 2) | ecosystem: Environmental > Aquatic > Thermal... | reverse complement strand
GCGAACTTGTCACCCGCCTCCCTTCACGCCAGCCAAAATCTCGGCAGCGATTTCCGCTGCCCGCTTGCCAGAGAGAAGCATCGCCCCGAATGTTGGACCCATGCGGGGCAAACCATAGGTTTCAGCGACAGCCATACCAGCGACGATGAGACCGGGAAAGACTTCTCCAGTGTGCTCAACAACGGCATCTTCGCTCCGCTCAACCCACATGGCACCCATGCCAGGTATCTTGATGAGACCTCGCTTCTCCAATGCCTTGACGACGGATGCCTCGTGACCGGTAGCGTCAATAACTAACTTTGCCTGGATGCCGATAGGGTCAAGGCAAGTGATTTCTCTGGGCAGTTTGGTGATGGGTGTCCAGTTGATGACGACGCCAGCGACACGACCGTTGTGCAGGATGACATCTTCCACAAAGGTCATGTTGGCGAACTTCACGCCAGCATCGCAGGCTGCGGCGATAAGTTTGGAGCAGGCGTGAGGTGCATCGGCGACATAAAGCCCTTCCGTTGCCTGTTCGTATGGGACACCAAGTTCGTCGAGTATCTCCTGTGACGGTTCTCGGAAGGTGGCTTTGTTCATCAAGTAGCCACCAATCCAGAAACCGCCGCCGAGGTAGTTCATCCGCTCAACGATGAGGGTCTTAAAGCCTTGTCTCGCTAATTCACGACCCGCCATCAAACCAGCGGGACCGCCTCCGACGATAATGACATCGCTTTCGGCATACTCTTCCAGTTGCCTCATAAATCCGCGCACTATCGCGCGGGTCACATCTTTCTCGTCAACGGGCTTGAACAGCGACATGGGCATCGACCTCCTTGTCGATTTTGGCAAGTTTTATTATGGCACATCCAACCTTCGTTGGGGCATTTAGCCTTGTTCAATCGCGCGATTCCTCTTGAACGGCAGCAGGTTGCTGATAAGCCTGAAGCCTTTTGAGGAGCCCCAAAGATTCAGCCCTGTGCTCCATCGCCCTTTCAACTTTTAACGCCAACAAATCGTAAACATCGACGCCGGGGATGTTTTTCTCCAAGTAATCGTAGGCGCCCCTTTTGAGGCACTCGACAGCGTTGGCGACGCTACCGTAAGCGGTTAGGATGATGACCTCTGTCAAGACATCCCGCAGCAACGCTGCTTTCAAAACCTCCAACCCGCTGTTTTCCGACTCCATCACCATGTCTGTGATGACGACATCGTAGGGTGGGTCAGCGGTCCGGATTTTCTCGATTGCTTCGGCTTCGCTGGCGGCAGTGTCCACCTGATGCCCGTCTCTTTCCAACCGGAGTTTGATGGCTTCCCTTGCCAGTTCTTCATCGTCCACAACCAAGATTCGCCCCATTCAACTTTCCCCTCCTTGTGCAGGTTCAATGGCGGGGAGCGTGATGATGAACATTGCGCCCTCGCCCTCACGCCCCCGTTCCTCAATCGTCCCACCGTGAGCCTCAACAATTCCTTTGACAATTGCCAAACCAAGTCCCATGCCTTTGGCTCGGGTTGTGAAGAAGGGCTGGAAGATTTGCTCCTTCAGTTTGTCTGGGACGCCGGGACCCGTATCGCGGATGATAAGCCTTGCGTGTTTCTGTCCGACCCAAGTGCTTTTGGTCAGCCTCACAGAGATTTTGTCGCCTTCCTTGAGAAAGTGGACGGAGTTCTCAATCAGTTCGCTGATGGCATTTTTCAACTTCTCGGGGTCTCCCTTCACCCAGATGGGCTGTTCGTCCAGTTGCAACTCGAAAGAGATGTGGGGGAACTCCTGCGAATATTCCCGCACCAGTTCTTCCACCATTTCGGACAAACAGACGGGTTGCAAGTTCAACTGAGTTGCCTTGACAAAGTCCCTCAAATCCTGAAGCAGCGTCTCCACTTCGTAAAGTGCTCTCTCCACGCTGGTGAGCAACCGTTGAGCGCTTTCCGGCAGGGGGAGGTTGCTGAGTTGCAGGCTGAGTTCTTTGAGCGCACCCTTCATGGCGAAAACTTTGTTGCCGATCATGTGGGCTGTTCTGGCTGCCAGTTCGCCGATAGTTGCTATGTGCTGCATGGTGAACAATCGTCGTTGCAACTCTTCCCTTTCAAGGGCTGCTCCAAGTTGACTTGCCAAGGTAAACAGCAACTCTTCGTCTTCTTCGGAGAAGAGGTAATGGGGAGCGGATGGATTAGCCTTCTTCCTTAACACCCTCAGGACACCGACGACCTCCCTTCGCCCCCGGACAGGAACAGCCATGAAAGCGCTTATTTCTTCGGGTTTGAGTTCCAAGTAAAGCCCTTTCCACCTTGGGTCCCCCACGACACCGTTTAGCCGTGCAGGCTTGTTGTGCAATGCGACCCAGCCTGTCAAGCCCTCCCCGAGCCGATAAGTTGCCTTGCCAACCAACGACCTGAGCAAGCCACGCGATGCCCTCAAAACCAACCTGTTGATGGATTTGTCAAGCAGGAAAAGAGAACAGTCGTCGGCATCTAACAACTTCGCTGCTATTTCTGTGACCCGCTCCAAAAGTGCGTCAATGTCCGGGGTGGCAGCCAATTCTTTCCCGAGTTCTATCAGCGCTTTCTCTCGAGTCTGGTGGGCGGCGAGGGAGAGGGCAAAGGCAGCAATGGATGCTAATGAGGAAAGAACCCTTGCTTCGTTCTCTCCAAAGGCGTTCACCCTTTCGCTCTCGACATTTAGCACCCCAAGCACTCTGCCGCCTCTGCCGATCAAAGGCACGGCAAGTTCGCTTCGGGTGTCGGGGAAAATGGGGTAATAGTGGGGGTCATTCGTGACATCAGGGCAAATGTAAGGCAGACCTGTGTAGGCAACATAACTCGAGATGCTGTTACCCGGTTCATCGGTGATTTTGAAACGCAACTCCTGCTTTTCTTCCGACCAACCGAGACCAGCCACAAATTTCGTCACGAGTTCCCCTGTCCTATAATCAACCAGCGAGATGGTCCCTCGAGTTGCGCCAACTGCTTCCAAACTTTCCTCCAAAATCGCCCTCAGAAGGGTCTCTGGTTCGCTTATGGCGCTCCAGAGCCGATACAAATGACTTTCGTGCGTTATTCTTTCTTCGGTCCTTTGTTGGGTTGCCACAGTCTTCGCCCTCCTTGCCGACACGCTGTCATAATTTTGCTGCATGGCGGCGTCCAAACGAAACAGCAAACCCGAACCGACTTGGGCGCCGGGTGAGGAAAATGATGGAAACTCAAGCCACCATTTCTTTGGAACGGTTGCCGGAAGCTTTGGTGACTATGATTCGTGTTGCCGCAGGAGTCGCTCAAGCACACCGTTGCCCCCTTTACCTCGTTGGGGGCTTTGTCCGTGATTTCTTGCTGGGTCGGGAAAGTCTTGATTTGGATTTCGCGGTTGGAGCGGAGCCTTTATCCTTTGCCTCCGAAGTTGCGGAAAAGTTCGGGGCTCGGTTCGTTCCCCTTCACATTGACCCGCCCACCGGTCGCATCGTGCGTTGGGATGATGAATACCCAGATGCAACTGCGGATTTCACTGAACTCAGGGGAGACTTAAAAGAGGACGCTTCGCACCGAGATTTCACATGCAACGCCTTGTTCGTTGACGCAATTGAGTTGGCTCAAAAGGGAACAGCCCCTGTGCTTGACCCTATAGGCGGAATGCAACACATTGAAGCGCGTTTACTCGTTCTGCCCAGCAAGCGAGTCTTGCAGGAAGACCCAGTGAGGATTTTGAGGGCGTTTCGGTTTGCAGCGACTTTAGGGTTTCAAATCCCACCAGAGACGAAAACGGCTTTGACCTTAAGTGCGCCTTTGCTTTTGAACGCTGCGCCTGAGAGGGTGACAATGGAATTTGCATGGACACTCCAAACCCCATCAGCCCACGAGCAATTGCTTCTCATGGACGAGACGGGGGTTTTGACCATGTTGCTCCCCGAATTGTCCAAACTCAAAGAAATTCCCGCCGCAGGTTATCACCACCTTGACGGTTTCAATCACACCATAGAGGCAGTGAGGATGGCTGAAAAAGCGATGAGGTGTGAAACTGAGGACGAAGGGCTCAACAATTTGCTGGCAAAGGTCAAAGAGGTCTTCAATCTCAGGTTCGGTTACAAGCGCTACGGAAGTTGGGTTTTGAAATTTGCCACCTTGCTTCACGACATCGCAAAGCCACAAACGATGACCGTTGACGAGGAAGGCGACTTGCATTTTTATGGGCACGAAAAAATCGGCGCTGAGATGGCTGAGCAAATTTGCGAACGCTTCAAAACTTCACGGCGGGAGAGAGAGACTATTGTCGCTCTCGTTCGCAGCCACATGAGACCTGTCGGTCTTGCCGGTGCACGACACTTAACTGACAGAGCCCTGAGAAGGTTCTGGAGGGATTTAGGCGAAACAGTTGGGATTTATTGCGTGGCACTCTCGGCAGCGGATTTGATGGCTACTCGCGGTCCTGAAATGACGCAGGAGCAAAGGGAGCGACACTACTTTGTCTTGCGGAAGTTGATGGAGACTTACTTTGCCCTTCAAGAAGCGAAAGAGCGTGTTAGGCTTGTCACCGGCGATGAAATTATGGAGCGTTACCAAATTCCCCCGTCACCCTTGGTCGGCAAGGCACTTCGGTTCGTCGAAGATGCCTTTTTGGAAGGGCGCATTAGGACAAAAGACGAAGCATGGGCGCTTCTGGACGAGGCGATGAAGGAGTGGCTAAAATTGGTGCAGGGTGCGGAACGCTGAGTTGACGGAGGAAAAACAAGATTCCGACGAAGAAAAATTCTCTCGCCCCAAAGGAGCGTGAACGAGAATGGGCAAAAGTGTTTTGACCCTCTATCCCGAAACCGAGAAGCAGGAAGTTTTGCTTGCCGATCGCCCCATCACTTTTGAGGAGTTTCTGCAACTTTTCGGCGAGGACGATTTGGTTGAACTCGTCAATGGCAGGGTGGTGTCAAAAATGGCTGCTAAAACGCCTCATGAGGATTTGCAAGCGTGGCTGTTGAGTGTGTTGAGAGTTTATGTCTCAATCCGTGACCTCGGAATTGTTCTCGGCTCACGGACACCTGTTCGGATAGACGGATACAATGGCAGGTTGCCCGACATCGTTTTCGTTCGCAAGGAAAGGCTGCACATAGTGACCGAAGACGCCATCGTTGAAGCACCTGATTTGGTCATTGAGATAAGGTCGCCGGGAGACAGAAGGTCAAGGGTGATAGGGTTGATTGCCGACTACATGAGGATTGGAGTTTTTGAGATTTGGCTCGTTGACCCGCAGGGGAAGGTTTTGAGGGTTTTTTGGAGGGAAGAGGAGGGCTACAGGGACTTTGAGTTCAGGCGTGGGATTTTCCGCTCAAGGGCTGTTGAAGGTTTCTGGCTGAAAGTTGAGTGGCTTTGGTCGCCCAAAAGACCAAAAGAACATCAAGCCCTCGCAAAACTTCTGGGTTGGAAGTTGTAGTGACTTCACGGGTTCTTGAGAAACCTGACAGCCTCATCAAAGGCATTGTGAAGTTGTCGCATAATTCTCGGACGAAAACTGTATCCGTGCCCCAACCCTTCAATGAGCACGAGGGTAACCTTAGCGCCAACCCGTCTCATTGCCTCAGCGAAGCGAATTGCTTGGTCGGCAGGGACTAACGAGTCCTTCGTGCCCTGGATGATAAAGCAAGGTGCTGCTTCAGGGTTGACATGGTAGATTGGCGAAGCGTCTTGCCACAAAGTTGGGTTCTCCTCGTAAGTTGAGCCCAAAAAGTTGAGCAAGTAATTGGGCATCAAGGGTGGCGGGTTTTTTGCCGACTCCCTATAGTAAGGGGCTGTCAAGTCGGTTGGTGGGAAGATAGCCACGACCTTCTTCACCTTGCTGGATACCCCGCCAATTACTTCGTCCCTTAAGCCCGAGAGCAAAGCTAAATGCCCTCCCGAAGAAACCCCAAGCGCTGTTATGTGTTCTGGGTTGACATCCCAACTTTGCACCTTGCATCCTGCAACTTGAACCCTCTTAGAAGCGTTTTCGCGAAGCCACCTGACAGCCGCTTGACAATCCTTCAATTGCGCGGGGTAGCGAAACTGAGGTGCGAGCCTGTAGCCAACACAAGCCACGACCATGCCCTCTTTTGCTAACGAGTAACCGACCCATGACATGTCCTGTTTGCTCCCGGTGCACCACGCCCCTCCGTGCAGTGCAACAACTGCGGGAAAACCCTCTTTGGGAGTAGGTTCGTTTGGGACGAACAAATCCAACCTAAGTGGCACTCCATCGTGTTCAGCGTAGACAATATCGCGATAAACCCTGACCTTCTGCTCCAATTTCTCCTTCGCCCTTTGTCCCAACTTGTTCAACAAGGTCACCCACAGTCCCGCAGTTGTCACTTCCCACCATATTTGTGCTGTCGTTTTGAGTGAGAAAAATCCTCGTCCACTCATGTCACCTTCCCACCTTTGCCAGAGGCGCAAATAAATTGTTGCTGCAATTTTCGCCGATGCGCAAATGCCCACAGATAGGACGAGCCGAAACTTATTGGCAGATCGTGGGGTCAGCAAATCGGCAGGTCGGGAAAGACAGATGTCTGCAAACGATGGAAAAGTTACGCTGAGGGCTCTAAAATTGATTTCGCTTCAGGCTTGGATTACGCCTTCGCTTTCAGGTGGAACTCTATGGCAATTTTGGGCGTCGGTATAGACATCGTTGATGTCAACCGAATACGGAAGATGGCAGAAGAACACGGAGAGCGATTTTTGAAGCGGGTTTTTAGCGACGAGGAGTTGGCTTACTGCTTTCGCTTTTCCGATCCGTTTCCCCATTTGGCGGCGAGGTGGGCAGCGAAAGAAGCCGTCTCAAAAGCGTTAGGGACTGGATTTACAAGGGGCGTAACATGGAAGAGCATCTGCATCGTTAACGCTCCTAACGGCGAGCCGTTGGTTGTCCTCAAAGATGGCGCGCAAAGGTTCGCAGCAAGTTTGGGCGTTAGGAAAATTTGGGTTTCTATCTCGCACACCCGTGATTACGCCGTCTCAGTGGCTGTCATGGAAGCCTGACATCCAGTTTAGGTCAAACCCTGACGCTTCGTTTTACAGTTTCGGCTCAAAATTTGACTGGAGGTGACTTTGCTATGACGCAAATTGTGTCAGATAGAGAAGAACTGTTTGCAGGTCTCCACGACCTTCGCCCGATTCTTGAACCTCAATCGGTTGCCGTCATTGGGGCGTCCCGTCAGCCCGGCACTGTCGGCTACGCAGTGCTTTCCAACTTGCTGATGGGACAATACACGGGTGTCGTATACCCCGTCAACCCAAAAGCGAAAGCCATTTGTGGCGTCCGAGCCTACCCAAGCATCTTGGAAATTCCTGATCCTGTTGACCTTGCCGTCATTATCGTCAGAGCACCACTTGTTCCTCAGGTTCTTGAAGAATGTGGGCAAAAAGGCGTCAAGGGAGCGATCGTCATTTCCGCGGGCTTCAAAGAAACTGGACCTGAAGGTGCAAAGTTAGAGGCTCAAGTGAAAGAGATTGCTCACCACTATGGCATCGCTTTAGTCGGTCCAAACTGCTTGGGCGTGATCAACACTGACCCCAATTATCGGCTTAACGCCTCCTTCGCAAAGGAAATGCCCTTGCCCGGCAACATCGCTTTCATCAGCCAAAGCGGCGCTTTGTGCACAGCCGTTTTAGATTACGCAAAAGGTCAAGGGATTGGCTTCAGCAAAGTCGTAAGTTTGGGCAACAAGGCAGATGTCAACGAGAATGACTTCCTCGCTTACCTTTGGCAAGACCCTCAGACTCAGGTCATCTTGCTCTACATTGAAGAACTGAGCGATGGGCAGCGCTTTCTCCAATTAGCGCGGGAGATAACAGGTGAAGGTGACAGTCGCAAGCCCATATTGGCACTCAAGGCGGGACGAACCCCAGCGGGCGCTCGTGCTGTCGCTTCCCATACAGGCTCGCTTGCAGGGAGCGACGAAGTTTACGAAGCGCTATTCGCTCAAGCAGGTGTCTTGAGGGCAGATACTGTTGAAGACCTGTTTGAATACGCTATCGCCTTCGCCAACCAACCTCTTCCAAACGGGCGAAGGACCGTAATCATCACCAATGCAGGCGGTCCGGGAATCATGGCGACTGACGCATGTGTCCGATACGGTCTGGAATTGGCTCAGTTGAGCGAAAAGACTCTGGATCAACTTCGCGAAAAATTGCCGCCTCACGCCTCCCTCCTAAACCCCATTGACTTAATCGGAGATGCTCAACACGACCGATATGAGGCTGCGCTGGACGCAGTCCTTGGTGACCCCAATGTTGACGCCGTTGTCGTTTTGCTGACGCCTCAAGCAATGACCGACATCGAGAACATTGCGAATGTCATTGTCCAAAAGTCGAAACAGCGGGTGAAGCCCATTCTGGCATGCTTCATGGGGCTCGTTGACATCTCGGCAGGCGTGAACATTCTGAAGGAAAACGGTGTCCCTTGCTATTCGTTCCCAGAAGATGCAGTTCGTGCTTTGGCTGCGATGGTCAAGTATGTTGACTGGGTTAGAAGACCGAGAACTGGTGTCAAATTGTTCCCCGTTGACACTGAAAGGGCGAGAAAATTGCTCAGCGAAGCACCTGTAAGCGAGCACGGATTCATTCCCGAAGAAGTTGCATTCCAAGTCCTTGAAGCCTACGGCTTCCCGGTGCTCCCTTGGGGCGTGGCGAAGACGCCAGAAGAAGCAGTTTCTATTGCCCGTCAAATTGGCTACCCTGTCGTCCTCAAAGTCCTCTCGCCCGATGTTGTTCACAAGTTTGATGTCGGTGGTGTCCAACTCAACTTGAACAGCGACAGCGATGTTAGGCAAGCGTTTGACAAGATTATCAACTCAGTCAAACAGCACCTTCCTGAAGCACGCATTGAAGGCGTGATAGTTCAGGCGATGGCTAAGAAAGGGCGAGAGGTTATCTTAGGTCTGAAGCGTGACCCACAATTCGGTCCAATCCTGATGTTCGGTCTGGGCGGCATTTATGTTGAGGTCCTGAGGGATGTCACTTTCCGTTTCGCCCCTGTCAGGGAGTTGGGGGCTTACCGAATGGTTCGTGACATCCGAACTTACAGGCTTCTGGAAGGCGTCAGGGGCGAACCACCTGCTGATATTGACAAAATCGTTGAATGCATTGAGAGGCTCTCCCAACTGGCAATAGAACAAGACCTGATTGAGGAGTTGGACATCAACCCGCTTATCGTTTACCCGCAAGGCGAAGGCGCCGTCGTCGTTGATGTGAGGATTATGCTCAGAAGGTGAACTTGCCGCTAAAATTGAAGCCGCCGGCAAATTTCAGGCTTGGGGAGGGGGAGCAGATGAGACGCTGGATAGTATTGGCATTATTGCTCGCCTTTGCATTGTCAATCTTTGCATGGCTTTGGTGTAGCCGAACAAGGCATCAAATTGTCGTGGTTGAAGGTTCTGTGCCTACAGGTGGAACTGTTGAAGAAGTATGCTTGACCGATTTGGACAGGGATGGGCGAAATGAGGCAATCGTTTTTGTCTCCGCTCTTCATAAGGGTTCTCCGAGATTTGCGTTCTTCATTGAGATGCAAAATGGTCGCTTAGTCGTCACAAAATTACCAGAAGCCGCTGAACCCTACTTTAAGAGTTTTAGTCCCCGCATCCAAGTAAGTTGCGTTGAGGCGTATTTGACGCCTCAAAAGGAAGTCGTTATGGTGACAAAAAGTGAGAAGGGCAACCTAATCGTCCAAACTATCTCCCAAAACGCTGCCTCTGTTGTTGCAGGTGATTGGGACAAAGATGGCATCGTTGAAGAGGTTTTGGTTGCTATAGGCTCCGATGGGAAAGAACTCAGGCTTTTCAAAAAGCAACCTGACGGGATGATGAAGCAAATTGCTGTCGGGAAATTGACACCTCAAGACCCACCTACTGTTGCCTTGAAGGAAGGTTTGCTGCTGCAAGGTTATGTGCCAGGGCGCTTACAAGTGAGACCATTGGAAATCCGGGGGGATAAAATTGTCGCTCTGAGTTTCCAAAACTTATCGCGACTTTTGCTTCGCGCCGACTTGGACAACGATGGCGAACTTGATGAAGTTCGGCTGCGCTATGTTAAGGGGAAACGAAGCATTGTTGTTCGGGGCAAGAAAATTTCTGCCGAAATTCCCCTTGGTGGGTTTCCAAAAGTTAAGGCTGAGCCACTCACCAAAAATGACCGAAGGAAAGCACTCTTCTGTTTCATGACGAATGGTTCGCGTTGGCAACTTCAGGTTTGGGATTTTCAAAGTGAAAGACGAGCAAGGAAGTTGGCAGATGTTTCGGGAGATTGGGGTTTCACTCCAACAAGAGTAATGCCCCGATTCGTTGACCTTGACGGAGATAACCGCATTGATATCATTGTGGAGGCAGATCAAATCCAGCCACAACAACTTTTGCGAAAGGCTCGTTTAGTTTTGAGGCAAACAGAAAAAGGATGGGAAGCGAGAGTGGAGCAGGAGAAAGTCCTTCATTATGGCATCAACCCGTTTGTCATCGTTGGTGATTCTCCTGTCTGGCTAATTCGCTCCGTCCCACGCCAAGTTAAAGTTGTCACCTTGACATACATCCGACCTCACATGAAAACCGTTTGGGAAACGGAAGTGTTCGTGATGGGGAAGGATGGCAAGTGGAAAAGAAAGGGAAAACTGGCAGGGCGCGGGGTAGAGGCTTTTAATGAGAAAATGGAGTTCGCTGACACAAATGGCGACGGAGTGCCAGAAATAGTGACCATTCGTCCCGACCTTTTAGACTTTGAGCGAGTCTTCTTTTGGTGGTTCTCACCCAAGAAGGAATGGCAAGGGATTGAACTTGGACCTGCAGGGTGGCAGCAAATTACCTATTTTGCACGGAATGGAAGTCCAATAAACATCACTGCTGTCTTCCCAGTGAACTGGGATGGGCAATTGTGGCTGACAATCTTTTGGAGTGACGGGACAATAAAAGCAGTCCGTGCACCTAAGGTCAATGTTGATTGACACAACCAAAACCTAAGCACCGACTTTTTGATGGGGCGAGGGACACGGGACAGAGGACGAGGAAAGGATGGGAGGGCGAGGCTCATGCCAAGCCAAAACGGTAGCGAATGGCGAATAGCGAGTGGCGAGTAACGAATGATAACGGCTTTGTCCACCCACCCGAGGTAGGTGGCTATAAAATCAAAGCAGGCTAAAGCCTGCTATTTGAGTTGCGCGTTGCGGGTTGAGAGTTGAGGGTTAGGCTTTTCTCTGGACGCGCAACTCGCAACTCTTTCAGTTAGCCTGCTTTAGCAGGCTTTGTTTTTCGTAGCCACCGACTTCAGTCGGTGTACGAAACGAGAGTGCGAGTTTTCTGCCGAAACGGTAACGGATAACAATTGGCGAGCAGCGAATGGTTTTTCTGGAGGGCATTGCTCCTGCACTGCCAAAAATTTTGGTGCTTAACAACCACATCCCAAATTCATCACTGAACATCGCACTACGCAAGCAAATCATGCTACGGACTTTAGTCTGTTGATGATGCAACCAAAGCCGTTCATGCTGCGAGTTTTAACCCATAATTAATGACGCAACCAAAAATAAACTATGCTACAGACTTTAGTCCGTAGTCAGTGACGCAAAACCTTAGCGCCGATTTTAGTCGGCAAATTTTCTTGGAGGGTCAAGTTCCTGCCCGACCGCTTCCGCTCAAAGAATTTTTCGGCACGGCAGTAGCCGTGCCTTCCAATTTTTCGCCGAATGAGTTCGGCGCTCGTCAAATTCCGTTATCAACCACTGGCTGAAGCCAGTTGCATGAGTAATTTTTGGAACGACCTCGCAGGATATTGACATGGAAGGGCATCGCAGTTATAATTACCGAGTGGCTCAAGGCACCTTGAAAAGAGAGTGCGTGCGGATTCTGAACGACAGGACGCGGGGTAGAGCAGCCAGGTAGCTCGCCGGGCTCATAACCCGGAGGTCGCGGGTTCAAATCCCGCCCCCGCAACCATTTGCACTTTTTGGAAGTTTTTGCTTTCTTTTGAGAGAGACAGCCTTCGGCGGGGAGCCACCCCCTGGGGCTCACCTCCCGACCCAACTGCCCTTTTCTTGCCTTTTGCTCCCCGCCCTAATCCCTCCCGAAGGTGGGCTGCCCTGCCCACCCCCGCCCCTGCCAGCCTGCGGACCGTCGTCGCATAATTGAAATCGCTCATCAGGATTGAAAAAGTAAGGAGGCGATTGGCGATGCGGTCAGCAGGCTGGCTTTTTCTTTTGTGCTGCTTCTTAATGCCGGCAGCAGCACAGAGGGGTGATGCCCAAAAAATTCTGGAAGCGTTGGCAAGGCGCTATGACCAAGCGAAATCGTTCGCAATGGAAGGGACAATCACTACCCTGACAAAATCACCCGGTTCCGAAACGAGAGTAACTTTTGCCTTTGATTTGGTCTTCCAAAAGCCCAACAAGTTCAGGCTCGTGTTCAAAGACCCGCAGGGAAAGGTCCAGCAAATGTTTGTCTCGGACGGAAACGAAATGTTCCTTGAATTCCCTGCCCTGAAGCAAGTCATGAAGCGACCTGCCCCAAAGTCCGGCGTTCCGCTCCCCGGAGGCAACATAATTACAGGCTCACTGAAGGAGCAATTGGCAAAGGTGAAAGAGGCGAAGATTATCGGCGAGGAGAAACTTGGGCAGAGAAAAGCGAAAGTCATCAAAATTGTGGCGGAAGATGGCACCACTGCTCAACTTTGGGTCGCAAACGATACCCTTTGGCAGGTGAAGGCGACTGTTGAGGGAGCACGCTTTGCCAAAAGCGCTTCTGAGAAAGGACAGCCCAATCCGTTTTTGGAAGCGATGAAGCAAACGACTATCACCCAGACCATCACCTTCACGAAAGTGACCTTCAATCCCAAAATCGCCCCAACTACTTTTTCCTACAAGCTGCCAGCAGGTTTCAAGGTCGTGGAAAAGTTTGAACTGCCGACACAACCAAGCGCTAAGCCAGTCCCGTGAGGAAGGTCTCTTCACTCCATAGTTTCACGGATGAGGGAACTGATGGAGCGGTTTTCGTGGATTATCAGGATCGCCTTCGCCAGCAATGGGGCAATGGACAGCACTTTCAATCGGTCAAACTGCTTTTCGGGCGAGAGCGGAATTGTGTCCGTAACGACCAACTCTTTGATGGGCGATTCTTTCAAGCGTTCAACTGCCGGACCGGACAAGACTGCGTGGGTGCAGCAAGCGTAGACTTCAGTTGCCCCTTCATCCATCAGAGCAGCAGCGGCTTGGGTTATCGTCCCTGCGGTGTCAACGATGTCGTCAACGAGGATTGCCCGCTTGCCCTTGACATCTCCGATGATAGCGACCATCTCGCTTTTGTTGGCATCAGGGCGATGCTTTGCGAAAATCGCCAATCCACCTTGAACCATTCGGGCGAAAAGGGTTGCCCGCTCAACTCCGCCCACATCGGGCGAAACAACCACGACATCATCGCCCGTTAATCCTTTGTCCCGGAAGTAGCGAGCCAGAAGTGGTCCAGCGGGGATGTTGTCCACAGGGATGTCAAAGAAGCCTTGAATCTGACCTGCGTGAAGGTCTATTGACAAAATCCGGTCAGCACCTGCGACGGTGAGCAAATTAGCGACAAGTTTCGCTGAGATGGGTTCACGAGGTCGGACCTTTCGGTCTTGCCTTGCATAGCCGTAATACGGGATAACGGCGACGACCCTTGCAGCCGACGCTCGCTTGAAAGCGTCAATCATGATGAGCAACTCCATCAGGTTTTCGTTGACGGGTGGGCATGTCGGCTGAATGATGAAGACATCGGCTCCACGAACATTCTCGTGAATTTGAACCATGACTTCCCCGTCGCTGAACCTTCCAACAAGGATTTCGCCCAGAGATATTCCAAGTTCCTTAGCAACGGCTTGGGCTAATGTGGGGTTGGCGTTACCTGTGAAAACCTTCAAACCTGGCTCTGGCATCCGCCCTTCCGCCTCCTGAGAATTTCCGAAGTCTCTCACTCAACCCGCTTACAGGATAGCATCCTGCGCCTGTGATGTCAAGGAAACAAGCAAGGCGAGTAGCGAGTGGCGATTAGCGAGTAGCGAATAGCAAAAAGCAGACTATTCAATGTTTGCGCAAGTTGCGGATGAGGGCAAGGAGCATTCGGCTAATGGTCTCTGTCTCTCCCAGAAGTTCATCCAGCCTTTGTGTCGTGAGATAGCCTAACTGGTGCGCCACGATGAGATGCGTTTCCAGTTCGTGCAGAGAACCTTTGGCTACTTTGAGAAACCACACAAACTCGTTAGTGGAGCCCCTGCCCCATCCTTCTGCGATGTTTGCTGGGACGGACAAAGCAGATCGCTGGATTTGGGCAACCAAGCCGAAGCGCTCCGACGCAGGGAAATGGCGAGCCGTATGGCATACTCGCACTGCCAACTCAACACCTTTTCGCCAAACTTCCAAATCCCTGTAAGACTTCACTGCCTTCACAATCATCACCTCCTATTCGCTACTCGCCACTCGCTACTCGCTGCCGTTCAGTTGATGCTGAAACTGTAAGTGGGTCGTCCCGTGACAATCCAAATCCAACTCCAAACGCTGCCCGTCACATATTCGCCGACGATGATGCCCAAAGCGAAGGGAACGAGGGCGTGATATGTCCGTTGACCGCCATATCGGACAATCGCCGTCTTTGCGAGACCAGCAATCAACATGGGAAACCAGCAATAGTCAATGCCGAAGTTCATCGACAAAGCGTAAGCAGCAGGATGTAACGGTAGGAACGGGAAGCGGTTGTGAAGCCAAACAAGGAAGAGGGTGAACAAAGCACCGCCAACTCCAAAACCCGCTGCCGTGTAGTTGGGTTCCTTCATGTTCCGCCACTCCATGATCCATGCCGCATAGCCCCAAGGTGAACCGCTTCCCCAGATGTAACCTGCTTGCAACCTTGCCCAATACATCGCCATCGCACCTAAAACGATGGCTGCAATCATCGCCGCAACAAACCTCATGTCCAACGCTTTCGCTTCGTGCACCACCTTGAACCCATCAGCCATCTGGGGCATAGGATGGCTTCGCCAGATGCGATGGGTGAAGTAGAGGTAACCCATGATGGTTACAACTCGGTCACCCAACCGCTCAGCGCCCAGCAAGTCAATGAACCAACGGTTTGCTCCCATGAAAGCGAACTCGTGGATGGGCGGACCAATTTGCGCCCGAATTTTCGCAATGGCTGTGCTGATGGCGAGGAAGATGATTAGGTAGAGCAGCAGAAAGGCTGTGTTGCTCCTCATTGACCAGACGAAGGCGAAAAGTGAAACGAAGCCGACCAAAAGCCCAAACAATCCAAACTTGAGCAGCGGTCTCCATTGCTCATTTTTCAAGTTCGCTCCAATCCCTCGTCCCCCGTCCCTCGCCCCTCGTCCCATTAAGTTCACCAAGTAACTGCGGGTGTGCCACAGGTAAACGCAAAAGAGCGCTACTAAAGCCCCGACGGATTGTTCTGTCAAGTAAGGCACTCTCGCTGCCCCCGCCATCCCGCCCCATAGCGGGACGACATCGTGACCTAATGCGGCGGCAACGATTTGCTGGAACTTGCGAAACCAGAAAAAGAAGACGCCTGAGAAAGCCAAATCGGCTGGGATGAAGTAACTGAGCGCCATCATGAAAGGCAGAAGCGGGATGGGAGTCCAACCGATGACATTCCAAGGGCGATTGATGATGAACTGGGAGATGTCAATGCCTTTCCACGCTTGCGAGATTTGCCCACGCCACCAAAAGACCAAGCCGTAAATGGTGTCGTAAATGGCAGCGATGAAAAAGCCCAACCAAAAGCGCCAGTTGGGAAGCAACTTGGATGCCCAACCGTCGTGGCTAAGGTAAATAGGCACTGTGGCGATAGGGTAACTGAGCCGTTCCTGCTCCAACCACCTTGGCGCAAGCAAAAGCAGAAGGCAAAGCATCAAAAACACCAGCGTGATGATAAGCCCACTCCAACCCAGAAAAGGGACAAGCCAAGCCAACAAATGGTCGGGGCGGTAAAGGTCGTAGGGGCGATGACCGCCAAAGAAGGCTTCAAGTGCGTCTTTGTAGTCGTGAACCATCCATGAAGGCACATAGGGCAAGATGAGTTCACGGTAACGGTTGGCAGGGTTGTCAAACCAGACCAGAAATCCTGAAAGCCCCGGCGCTTCGCCCCATTCGCAAGCGATGCCTGTCGCCACCGCCAACATCGCCCACAATGCCCCCAAGTCGGCTTGAGTGAGGGCAAAGCGTTTGAGCCATCGGGCGAAGGGAAAATTGAGCAGTGCCAGCAGAAAGACGAAAACGACGGGCGGAACGCCCAGCGACATAATGCCATCCTGCCCCCGCCTCGCCATCCAATAGGCGCAAACGGGGATGAGGAAGAGGGCGAGAACAAAAGGGCGCCACGAAATTGCTGCCCGTTCAGCCAATAAAGGGATGGCAATAACCCTTCCCTTCGTCATTCCAAGCCACCGAAAGAATTATGAGCGGGGAGTATCATCATGGGCAAGTGCTACAGCGGGTTGTCCAAGTAAATGGCTCAAAAGGTGCCCAAGGGCGTCGGCGAGTGCCTGGCACAATATGCTCCCTTCGCATCCATTTAGCGTGTCCGTCAGCGTAAATCATGTTGGCGCCGCCATTGTGGTAAAAGGAAGGCCAGTCAATAGGCGGTGGGACGAATAAGCCGTCGTTCAAAGTTTCCGCTTCATCAATGACGATAATAGCATCGGCAGGGATTTGAATTTGTGCATCGGGAATGTAGCCGAACCAGATGTTGAACGAGTAACTTAAGTTCTTCTCCTTGCCCCGATGGTCGGATGGGCAAATGTAAAGTGGGGCATTACGAACATACGGGAATAGGGCGCCTTGCGTGACGATTAAACCCTGCCTTGCTTCATCAGTGACGGGTGCTGTTCTTGGGTCTGTGTATGGGGCTTGTAAAACCCAAAGTCCCAATACCCATTGACCCCATCGGTTCCAACGGTTGGGAGTGCACTGGTAAGGCGGACCCCAAGGGCGTGGCCAACAACCTGTCTCTGTCGTGCCCGGGGCAGGACCGCTAAATAAGCCGTCATAGTCTTGCAAATACTGTTGGAAGGCTACACCCAACTGTCTGCAATTGGAAAGGCAAGCAGATTGCCGAGCCTTTTCACGAGCCGAACTAAACACCGGGAACAGAATTGCTGCCAGGATCGCAATTATCGCGATCACTACCAGCAACTCAATGAGGGTGAAGGCGTAACGCATAGCCGACACCTCCATCACTTAAAATTGACCGCAACGGGCATACCATGAGTTCAAGGTAGGAGGCGGTGTCGCCCAGTAATAGCGCAAAACGACTTGCTGAGGGTCAATCATCATCTGCTTGCTGTGCCATTTAGCATGCCCGTCAACATAAAGGAAATTAGCCCCACCAACATGAATGAACGAAGGATGGTCAATCAAAAAGCAGGTGCGAGGCCATTGGGTCTGGTCGCCGGGACACCAGAAGGGGACGAAGAAACCGTCATTGAGGGTCTCCGCCTCGTCCACCAAATTTATGACTTCTGCAGGTTTGTCAATGCTGGCGATGGGTCGGTGTTGAGAGAGGAAGCCATTCTGGGAATAGGAAAAGTAAACACGCCGCCCAGGCACTAAAACTGGGTCTGGAAAAGGTGGTCCTCCGATGCGGCGAGGGTCACTGATCCAGTAATCCGAAGGACAGTAGTAGATGGGTTCATTGCGGACATATGGGTAAATAGCGCCATAGGTCACTGTCCAAGCAGGGAACCTTCGGATTAAACCCGCCGGCACCCAATGACCTGCTAATCCCCGATCATCCCACCAGCCTGGCGGTGCACAACCGGGAGCAATAATTGCCGTGCCCGGCAATCGCTCATCATAATCTTGCACATACTGGCTGAAACCCAATCCCAATTGCTTCATGTTGGACAAGCAGGAAGTTTGCCGCGCCTTTTCTCTTGCATGGCTAAACACCGGGAACAGAATTGCTGCCAGGATCGCGATTATTGCGATCACCACCAGCAACTCAATGAGGGTGAAAGCCTTCCTTGTCCGTCGCAACATCTCCCATCACTCCCGATGCCATTTTTCAGGGTCGCAAACAGCATGGCAAAGGAGTTATCAGGGGGCAATGGAAGGCATTGCAGTAAGATGGAAAATATTGACCTACTGGCGACGGGTCCGGGCGAACCTTTGGCGATAGAGGGTGGGTGGCATCCCTACTGTGCGAGTGAAAACCTTGCTGAAATATAACGGGTCATTGAAGCCAACCATTTCAGCGACCGTCGCCACCGAGAGGTTCAAAGTGAGCAACCGCTTGGCAACCTCAAGGCGGATGCGGCGCAGAGCTTGAAATGGCGTTTCTCCCGTCTTCTGGCGAAAATGACGGCACAAGTAAGCGGGGCTGTAAGCGACGGCTGTGGCTAAATCAGCCAATCCGATGGGGTGATTGTAGTTGCTCCAAAGAAACCGATAAATGGCGTCCACAAGTGGGTCTTGGACTGGCGATGATGTCATCAATCGTTCGTATTTGGGCACGGCAGGGCGGGCAGGTGCTTTCAGCATTCGCCCGAACAACGCTAACAGGTAGCCTTTGACAATGAGGGGCGACCATTCATCCCGTTGCCGCCATTCCCGCCACAAACTCCGTCCCAAATGGATAAGTTCGTCGTCATCCAAAGCGCAATAAGTTCCGACATAGTGCACCCCATCACGCCAAGCACATTGGTGAGCGATGCATTGGTGGGGCGGGAAGATGAGCCACAAAACTCGGTGGGCAGGTCGCTGTGGCAGAGGCGCATGAGGTAAATGAGGGCAGCGAGGAGGAATGAGCACAACAGAACCTGCCTGACAGATAGTCAAATTTCCCCGCCACCATAGCCCCATCGTCCCATCCAAAACAACTCCGATTTCCAGAAAAGAGTGGCGTTGTAGGAGACTTCTTGAAGGGAGAGGGATTCCACCCTGCTGCAAGGGCGCTGCCAGTAAAGGGATTTGCTGACGAGTTTCCAAAAGCGGAATGACCTCTTGAGCAATTAACTGACGCAATCGTTCAACACCTTCCTCTAACGGCTCTAACCGTTCCTCTCGCTCAATGGGAGCAGGAACTTTCATCCCTCTCACCTCCAAGCACATCCAATTATGCCCTTGCTTGCCCCGCTACGCCAAAAGTAACATGCACTCTCAAAAAGCGCTCATTTTCGTTGGGTGCTGTTATCCTTTTTGTGGGGTGCGCAAAAAATGCTGAGACGATACAGCCTGAGCGTTGAAGGGATGCATTGCGCTGCTTGCGCCGAAACGGTGGCGAAGGCGCTGATGAGCGTCAAAGGCGTTCGGAAAGCGATTGTCAACATCGCAACGGAACGGGCTTTGATTGAGATTGAAGACGGAATTGATTTCCGTGCCCTCGCTTCTGCCGTTGAAAATGCAGGCTACAAACTTACAACCCGAACATTGACCTTTGCTTTGGACAAGCCATTGGACGATAAAGCGATTCAAACGCTTTTGCGCTCAAACGGTGTCATCGCCGTTGAAGTTTCTCGGTCAGAAAAACCGCTGCCTGCTTCCACCCTTGTCCAAGTTCGTTACATCGATGGCGTTATTAGCCGAAGCGAAATCCAACGAACTTTGCAGTCGCTCGGTTTTGAAGTCCGCTCCGTCGAAGTTTCAACCCCAGAAAAGCCCGCTGCTGAAGAAGCACAAGTTGCGTGGAGACGGGCTTGGGTTGGACTCGCCATTTCTCTTGTCGTCATGGCGCTTACCATGTTGCCTTCGTTGGCGCATCAAGTTTGGTCGGGTTGGCTCGCTTTCGCTTTGACGACTTTCGTCGTCTTTTGGGTCGGAACGCCTTTCTTCCGACGAGCATGGAAGGCTGCTTTGAACTTGAACGCTACGATGGACACACTGGTGAGCATTGGAGCACTTTCCGCTTACGCCTACAGCACTTGGTTGTTGCTCGCATCACAATTGGCTCATCACTCACTTGTCGGTCACCTTTACTTTGACAGTGCAGCATTCATCCTTTCCGCCATCAGTTTGGGCAAAGGTTTGGAAGCACGAGCGAGAGCCATCGCAACTTCATCGCTCCACCAACTCGTTCGGTTGCTCCCGTCAACAGCAACGGTCATCCGCAACGGCTCGGAACGAACTGTGCCTTTGGCAGAAGTCCAAGTTGGCGATTTGGTGATGGTCAGAGCAGGCGAAAGAGTTCCCGTTGATGGGCTTGTTGTCTCAGGAAAAGCCAGCATGGACGAAAGTTTGCTGACGGGAGAGAGTGAACCTGTGGTCAAAAATGAGGGCGACGAAGTTTTGGGCGGGAGTTTGTGCGTTGACGGATTTCTGCAAGTTGAAGCCTTAAGGGTCGGCGAAACTACCTTCATCGCACAAATGACACGGTTGATGGACGAAGCGCAAGCCAGCAAACCAGCAATGCAACGGCTCGCCGATAAAGTTGCTGGAGGTTTCGTTCCCATCCTTCTTCTCGC
>Ga0081478_138328_pt1 | contig 20446 bp, 25 predicted proteins | sample OctSprmetagenome_FD_70983 | JGI IMG/M metagenome (GOLD analysis project Ga0081478, IMG submission 70983) | Hot spring and microbial mat streamer communities from Octopus Spring Streamers, Yellowstone National Park, USA - T=80-84 v2 (version 2) | ecosystem: Environmental > Aquatic > Thermal... | reverse complement strand
AACACAAACATATGGTGGTACAGGAGGATAGTACTGTGGATCGTGGATGTGTTCAGAGAGTACGGCATAGAGGTTGAGCTTGTACCGGAACACTATACAAGCAAGGAGTGCTCGGTATGCGGAGAGGTACACGAGAACAGCAGGGTTTACAGGGTTTTGTACGTATGTAGGAGAACCGGGAGGAAGATAAATGCGGATGTTAACGCAGCACTAAACACGGCGAGAAGACAGGGGTACAAGGTAAAGATAATGAGGAAGATTGAAAGCTATTTGGTAACACACAACGGTGTGAAACCATTAAACCCCCGCCGGAGGGCTTAACGCCCAAGACCCAGAGGTTCGAAACCCCGCCCTCTAAAGGGCGGGGAGGGGTCAGTTTCCAAGTTAACCTTTAATACTCCCTAGGTTCTCTAGGGTTTTTGGTGGTTTTAGGTGTCTTTTGACGATTACGTTGTTCTTTTGATTGCTAAGAGGATTGCTGGTGATATTGTGTTTAGTGATGATCCTCCTTCTACGCTTAGGAAGTGGAGGGAGTATTTTGAGGTTAGCCAGGCTGACATAGCTAGGTTTATGAGGATTTCGCCTAGTGTTATAAGTGATTATGAGAAGGGGAGGAGGGTTCCTGGTGTTAGGTTTGTTCAAAGGTATGTTGCCGCGCTTCTTGAGTCTGATAAGCTTAAGGGTTGGAGGAGGGTTTCCTCTATGGCCGCTAGTCTTGGTATGATTCCTGGTGTTGTACTTGATATGATGGAGTTCTCCAGGCCTCTGAGCTTGGATGAGTTTGTTGAGGTTGTTAAGGGTGTTCTGTTAACTCCTGAGGTTAGGAGTGATAGGCTTGTCTACGGGTACACGATGGTGGATAGTATTAAGACCATCTTAACCCTTAGCGGGATACAGTACTCTGTACTCTTCGGTATGACGCCTGAGAGGGCTATAATTTTCACTAAAGTGCAGGCTGGTAGAAGCCCAATGGTAGCCGTTAGGGTATCCCCTGTTAAACCTAGCGTTGTCGTGATACACGGTCCAAGGGATGAGGTCGACGCGCTAGCCGTAGAGATAGCTAGGAGGGATAATATCCCGTTAATCCTAAGTCTAGCTAAAGACGTTGAAGAGCTCAAAAGCCTACTAAGAACATCCTCTAGGAGCTCCTCTCACCTAGCTTAAGAATAGCAGCAGCTATATCACCACCAGACTCCTCCAAAGCCCTCCTAGCTTCCTCCAAGCTAACGCCAGCCCTCTCAGCAACAAACCTTACATCATCCTCACTAAACCTAACCTCAGACCCCCGAGGCCTCTCAACCCTATGAGAGCCAACAACCATGAAAACAGGAGGCTGATCCCTAGATTTAACGAGGAGAACCGCCTCAGGAGGCTCCACAACCATAAGAGTCCCATCTCCAAGCTCAACAGTAACCTTAACAGCGTCAACCTCCTCAATAGAAACACCAAGCCTCCTCAAAACCCTAACCATCTCCTCAGGCCTACCACCAAACCACAAAGCCAAAACACCATAGAACATGTGAGAACAGAGAAAATTTAAATCTTAAACCAACCCAACCAATAAGGGTTACAACATGGCAGCAGGGGAGAGCAGGAAAAGGAAGCAAGATATAATAAGGGTTAAACATGAACCACCATGCCCAGACTGCATACCTACATCACACCGAAATCAAGAAAGGTAACCCATATACCTCCTTATAATCTATAGGAGGAATTTTAGAGAGCACCTAGACACTCCTGCCCGACATCAATACTCTGTACCACCAGCACAGCAAAACAACGAGGTTTCCCACGGCATTCAAGACCAACGCTTCAAAGGCATTCAGGATATTTAATTATTAAGCTAGAGTTATGGCGATCCGCTAGTCTCCTATAGGATTTTAATAACCGTTTAACTCATTAAATAACACTATTTACTCTACTTCCCTTAGAAGGGCTACGCTCACTTCGCTCTTCAACTTGTTATATAGCTCTTCATCACTTGTCACCAATAGGGCTTTCTGGTGATAGCTAAAGCCGCATATATAGCATCGTAGACGCTTACACCTGTTCTGTACGAGAGCTCCACGGCTGTACGCCATATCTCTGGGTCTGGTTAACCTGTCCATTCCTAAATCCACAGGCTCTTGATGAATTCCACTATATGGCCTGCGGAGAACCTATAAATTCTATGGAATCTTAATGCATTGGCCACCTAGTATAAGATTAGGTTGGGAGCTACCAGTCTAGCTAGGCCCATCAGGTGCATGTCTCTAAGTTTCAATGCCTTCTCAAATCCTCTCTCAACTGCAAACCATTTAACAACCACACTAGCATCTACAACTATCTCCTTATACTTCTCCAATATCTAATCACCTCAGCTGAATCATAATCGGACACCCCATAGTTCTTTAGCATCTCCTCTCTAATCCTATCCATTGTCTCAGCAGCTTTCAACCTCTTTTCCACCTCTTCAACTTCCTTCAACTTATTAAGAATAGCACTTCTAGCAATCTCGCTCCAGTTTATATGCTTATACCTTCTCATCTTCTCCTTAACCTCTCTTGGAATCCTAATAGTGAAAACCTCGCTCACATAGATGCACCGTATATACATGGCTAATACAGATAGTATAAACCTTTCTTAGCGGTGTACTAAATAAAAAGAGAAAGATTTATCCTTCAACAGCACTCCCATTTACAATTGAAAGCCTCGCCCTTTTAAGGCGGAAATGAAGAGATTTAGGGTTACCTTTGATAATTAAGCAATAAGATGCCTAAGAGGTCTTTGCCCCCAGGCAAGGATACTTCTCCTAACTCGAATATAATGACCCGATTATGGACAAGCGGTCCGAGTACATGGGGGTGTTCGTCTGAGCGGGGGAACTGTCAAACCGCTCGGGGAGGCATTTAGGCTTCCCTGGGATGCGGGGAATTAGCTCTCTAAAAGGGCGGGGAGGGGGTCATAGTATGTTTTAGGGGTGCATTGTAAACTGTTCTCCAGCTACTCCTGGGGCTCCAATGTTGCAGTTGTTCAGCCCCCCGATCTTCAGGTTTATAGGGTTGGTGTTAGTATATTCGTGTTCCGGGTGTGTTTTTTGGGTTTGGAGGTTTTTAGGGATGAGATTGAGGCTTTAAGGCGTTTGGCCTTAGATCCTGGTGTTGATGAGGAGGTGTTGAGAGATAGGGCTGCTAGGTTGAGGGAGAAGCTTAGGCGTTACGGCTATACTGTTGTTGTTAGGAGGAATCCTGAGTGGTATAGTGGTCCTAGGTTTCAAGTTTTAATTGCTAGGCTTGGTAGTAGGGGTAGGGGTTCAGGGAGGGGTTCTGAGAGGGTTGTTGATGTCATATTTTATGAAGGGCTTGAAGGGGAGTAGGTCTGCCATGGTTAGTAGTCCCGGTCCGTAGCCTTTTATCTTCTCAGCTAAGCTTACGACTACAGCTGCTGTACCAGAATCCCCTGGGGTTCCGCTACTCCTCCATGTTATGATATGGTTTAAGCCTTCAATAGCCACCTCCTCATACTCGGGGGCTCCTACGTAGGCCTTGAACTCCACTCTTATAACCTCCCTACCTCCTACGTAGCCCGAGCCATAGCCTATGACGCCTTTATTATAGCCTTTCCTCACCTTGACATCGTTTGATTCAACATCGTCCTCGGCTACAACCGGGTGCTGATCCTCCACTACCCTCTCTAGATTTAACCCTGAGGCATCTGCTACTAGTAGTACTGATTCAGCGTAGCCCACGTGGCCTGTTAGCTCACCACTCCTAAGCTTAGCTTCAACAACCTCAGGGCTCTCCCCAACACCAATCTTCTTCCTAAAAGGCTCCCTCCTCTTAGCAGCATCGAGGCTTCTAACAGCTCTAATACTTTTAACGACGGGAATCGACGATGATAGGGTTACTAGGAGTGTGTCTAGGAGGAACCCTGGGTTTATTCCAGTGCCTAGGATAGCTACATTACGTAGCCTAGCCCTCTCATCGAGGAGCCTGGCTAGCACGGGGTATCTGTAGTAGGGGTATGCTAGAGTTTCACATGTTGAGATAACATCCGAGCCTATATCCACTACGTCTAAGACCTGCCTGTAAACTCTGTCGAGGTAAGATCCTGTAGCGTGGAACACGACATCACTCCCCTTAAGGCTGGAAACGTCTCTCGAAACATTAACCCCTAGCTTCTCCTCCAAGCCTAGAACTTCACCAGCATCCCTACCAACAATTCTAGGATCTATATCTACAACGCCAACCAGACTAAAACCTCTCTCAAGAGCAACCCTAGCTATAAGTCTCCCAATAGATCCAAACCCGTAAACCCCAAAGTTCAAGCTCGTAGCACCATTCAGGCTAGCTAGCTAGGGTTTTTAAATATTAGTGGTTTATGTTAAACCAAGGAGAGGCTTCCCTAGAGCGTGGGTAGCTTGGCCGAGGAGGATAAGGGTGTTAGCAGGGTTGCCCTGAGGATATATGTAATCCTACTGGAATCCAGCGAGCCTCTAGGCGTGAGGGATATAGCTAGGATGCTAGACATACCTGTTAGCACAGCATACTACCATCTCAAGAAGTTAGAAGACCTTGGAATCGTGAAACCCGTAGGCTTAGGGTACACTATAGCTAACCCTTTAAAGCTAGAGGACTACATAGTCCTTGGTAGGAGGCTCGTCCCTAAGTTGATAATCTACTCCTTCTTCTTCCTAGGTGTAGTTGTTGGAGAACTCCTATTAATCCTAGCTAGGAGGTGGGTTACCTATGACTCGGTGATAGTTATAGTGGTTGGGTTGCTAGCCTTCATAATATTGTTCTATGAAGGGTTCAGGCTTAGACAACGGCTATGGCATTAAACTATGTGTAGTATGGTTGGGTTTGTAGAGCATATGATAATTTGATGCTGATAAAATTTATTAGGTTTAACTAGCATACTTTAACAGGGCTAAAGAGATGTATGAGGTTCAGAGTTCAGCGGCCGCCTTTGAGGGCCAGTTGCTAACTCAGGTTGAGCTCAAATACTTAAGGGCAGTTTTTAAGCTTGGCGGCTGCCCTGGTAGGGGCTCCTATGCTAGGTTCTCTGAGATAGCTAGGTTTCTCGGTGTCTCAGCTCCAACAGTTAGTATAATGGTTAGGAGGCTTGAGGATAGAGGTTTGCTTAGTGTAGAGCCTAGGAGGGGTGTTGTTATAACATGGAAGGGGCTTGAGATGCTTGCTGAGTACTGTTGGAAGACTTCAGTCCTTGAGGTAGCCTTAACAAAGCTAGGTGTACCCGAGAGTTATCAAAGGGATCTGGTGGAGAAGATGGCGTTAACTCTTGATATGAAAGCCGTTATAAAACTCTGGGATTGCCTTGGTAGGCCTAAGGCCTGTCCTCACGGTAGCCCTCTAGATGTTAACTTGGAGTCTACGAGGGAGGCTGTAGAGTTTCTTGAAAAATGTTGTGGTTTAGGGAAGCCCTAGGTGTTCTCACTAGAAATTAGGGTGAGGGAGTGGGGGTAGCGTGTTTTATAAGATTAACTACTTAGTAGACTCCTCGCTGGGAATCTTTGAGGGGGCTTGTGCTTTCTCGAACGTTGGGAGCTCTGGGAACGCTTCCTTGAGCCTCTGTTCCGCCACTATACTGGCATCCCTTAGTATTCTCTGAGCCTCCTCTGTCACGTAGGTAGATTCTAGCGGTATAGGGGCTTGCGTGGTGGCCTGTAACATTGCTACTTGCAGGTTCTCGTCTATCTCAACTAGTTCTGCGAAAACATCTGGTATCATACCCTTTATGTAGCCGGCTACCTGTCTTAGAGCTACTATGGCTGGTGCTAGGTTTGCTTGGACATCACCGAATATTACTGCTGTCTCAAGTCTAAGCTTAACCCTTTCCAGAGCATACCTAACTGTCATTATGACCCTAGCCATCTTCCTTACTTCAGCCACCTCGTTAGCGTACATAGCAGCCTTACTCTTATCCCCTTCCACTAGAGCGTTAACAGTTTTCTCGAACAGCATCTTATCATATGATTGTAGCTTCGCTAGGCTGTAGTCTAGCTTGTTTATCTGAGCTCCTATCTTGTAGAGTGCTGATACTATCTGCTGCTTCACTGGAGGCGGAGGGCTTATGACCTCCCTAAGCCTCTTAGCCAAGCTAGCCTCCTCCTCTGGCCCAGCCCATCTTCTAGCCCACTCTTCCGTTTTGCTCATGGAGGGCACCGTTATATCGTAGGCTTTGCGAGACCTATTTGGGTGTAGGCTTGTAACATAGAGGTTACCCCCCTATATATGGGGTTAGAGGAGGATTCAATGGGTGTAGGGGTTTGGTGTTGAAGATCGAGGGCTTAGCGCAACTCATAGGATCTGAGGTTGAAGACTCCTACGGTAGATCCCTTGGAACCCTGGTTAGCATTATGAGCGATGTTAATGGCGAGGTTAGAGCTGTTGAGGTTAAAATCGTCGATAGGGGTCTTGAGACTGTAGCAGCTGATAGGATAATACTGAGAGATGGGAAACTCCTCGTAATACCGGATTGGAAGTATGAGGCTTTAAAGGTCATAGAAGCCCTTGATAGAGCTTATAGGAGGAGGAGGGCCCTAGAAACAATGTCAGCCTCCGATATACCAGGCGATGTGGTCGAAGATCTCAAGAGAGGTTTAAGTGAGGAAATAAAAAGCCTTAAGATAAAAGCTGAAGAGGTTAAAAGGATAATAAAGGATAGGATTGCAGCGATAGAAGATGAGAGCATACAGGTAGCTAGGGCTATAGTAAGCATACAAGTCCTATACTTCAGCGGGGAGGTTAGCGAGAAGAACTACACGCAGAGCATAAACCACCTGAGAAAGCTGAGGGAGAAGCTCATAGAGGAGAAGAACGACGCCAAGAAAACCCTTGATAAGCTAGAGAAGACAGTAGAGGCGATAACAACACCACAAGAACCTAAGAAGCAGGAGGAGAAGAAGCAAGCACCCCAAGCACCTCCACAGGCACCCATAACAGTGAAGGTGGAGGAAGGCTAGCACCTCCCACGAGCTTATGTAAACTCAAGGTTTCAATTCCCAGACCCGATCCATCCTAACGCACGGTATCTCAACCCTTTACTTTAAGAAGGGCATACTTTAATAGAGCTTAGCCAATTTAAGGCTTAGAAGCACTCCTTCTCCCGGTGGTCGAGAGGTGTCTTCTAAGGGGGCTAAGGAGAAGAAGGCTAGGAAGCCTGTTAAGGTTGAGGAGGTTAAGGAGTCCCATCTAATGGCCATGGTTGAAACGGGGTTACCTCGTGATTTGATTGATAAAGCTAGGGTTGAGCTTGCTAAGGAGAAGTTTGTAACACCATTTAGGGTTGCGCAGAGGTATGGGGTTAAGGTTTCAACAGCACGGAGGCTTTTAAGGATTCTCGTTGAGGAGGGGGTGTTAACCCTACTATCTGGTAATAGGAGGTCTAGGATATACGTTCCTAAGCAGGGCTAGAGCTCATGGTTAAGGTGCTGGTTGTAGGTTACCTTGAGGTGGATTCGGGTAAGACCACTCTTGCAGCAAGCCTGGTAACTGCTTTGAGACGTGAGGGTTTCGATAGTGTGGGTTTCAAACCAGTTGGTGCTACAGAGCTCTGGTTTAAACCATGGGTTTTAGAGGAGTCTAGGAGGAGGAGGCTTCTAGTAACCTTTGATGGGCTGATCTTGGAGAGGGCGTCTCGGGGCAGCCTGCCGGCTCATATTATAAACCCTATCGGGGGCCTCCTAGCCCCGGTGGACCCCTCGAAGGTTGATTGGAGGGAGGGTTTCGTGGATGTCCTGCTCGGTCAGCCGCATAGGAGACTCTCAATCCTAAGGGTTACCAGCTGCACCCAGGCGGGCGCATCCAACTTTCACACCATCAACCAAAGCATACTACCTAGGATCGCTAATGGAGTGGCTGAGTCCCTCAGAGAGCTATCCATAGCGCTAAACCCGCCGCCAGCACCTGTAAACGTGGGTGACATAGAGGCGTTTATGGACAACGATGCAGCGGTAGTAGCTGACACGTGTTTGGAGAGGTTGGAGGAGAGAGAGGTGGTAGTGGTGGAGTCTAACTCAGACATAGCAGTTCCAACGTATAGGAGCCTTGAAAGCAACCTAGTCATAGTGGTAGCACCCTCAATCGCAGCCCTAGTGGATGGAAGCCGGTACGCTAGAGCAGTAAACCTAAAGAGCATATCCGGAAAACCGTGGAGTGTTAGAGTCAAAGAAGTAGTACAGCTAACTAAAACCAAAACAATAGTAGAACTACCGCCCAAAAACGAGCCCATGGAAGGCTACACCCAGGACGAACTAAGAACAATACTAGAGGAGGTTAAAAGCATAGTAAAAACATAGCATGCGAGTAGGAGCTCTAAAACATAGACATACTTAAAGCCTTATATACAGTTAGACTAGGGGGAGGCGATGAAGAGAGTCGTGCCCTAAAACGAGGACCACCGATGAGATGCTCTGGGGTATCAGAGCTCCCTCACCTCCACTATCATAGGCAGTTACAAAGCTGACGGTAGATTTAAATAGCTGTATGTAGCTGTAGATACTTGGTGTAATGGTGTAATGTGTTGGGTGAGCCATCAAAAATCTAAACTGTGGTTCTAGACTCGTGGGTAGTAGATCTCAAGTTAACATATTTAAATCCAGGGGGAGGTTGCTTTACTCCAAAAACCCTATGTCCAAGAGCTTCCGGGAGGAGCCTATGCGGGAGGTTGATGCAGTTTTATAATTTAGTGTATGGGTATTTAAGCTTCGGGGCTTGGAGGTAGGCTAATTCACGTTGTAAGGGTTTCCGAGAAGGGCTCCTCAAGCGTAGACCCGTTCACGGGGAGGAGGATTGAGGGTTACAGCCCTCTGTTGATCTGCACTGCGGTGAGGGGGGCTAATGGTAGGTTTAAGGTTGTGAAGGTAGTATTGAGGGTTGCGTATGTTGATGGTAGGGTTGTTGAGAGGGATGTTGTTGGAGCTATAGACATTGGCTTGAAGTACCTATCCTCAAATGGGAGCCCTGTGGCGTTAGGGCTCTACTGGGGCTCATGAGTGTGGGTGAAGCTAATGAACCCACACCTAGGCCCAACCCCGCTAACGGAGATACAGGTATTCACAGATACAATCAAGTACCGTTAGCGGGGAAACGCTGTTGCAGTAAATTTAAATATCTATGAATACCTACAGTTACTTCAACCTCGATATCATTAGGGTTTTTAAGTTTAAAGCTCCACCGCATAGAGCGTAACAGTTTAGATCTTAGAGCTTGGAAGCGAGGTGGACCCTAGGTTTCAGAGATCCAGTAGGTCTGTGAAGCCCCTGGCTAGCGGGGGCTTGAGCTTCTAAGGTGAGGGGGTTGGGAATAGGTGCTGAGAACCGCCTGCTGTGTGCTCCAAGTGCTTTTAAATACTTGGAGAGCGCGGCGGACGGGGAGTGCTTTGGACTACCATATATCGATGAACGGTGGTGGAGTCCTTCTTTATAGCTTATGTTCCCTCCTTTATTTTGTTCAAGTGTTTGAACAATGCTGTTCAAAGGATAGAGTCTTCTACTTTTCCCGGGGATTGGATATTGTGGTGTAGAGGTGGTTTGGGTTTGAATAGGGCTAGGCTTTATGCGGTTCTAGCTAGTTTAGCTGTGCTAGCAGGTATACTACTGCCTTATATAGCTTCAGTTCTTGGAGGAGGCCTTGCACCCGAGGTTACTACTACCTTGCCGTTCCCCTATAGGGAGCTTGTCACCGTTCCCATATACAAGATCCCCGGAGCTCCTCAGCCGCCTAGTGTAGGTGCTATCACCGCAACCGGAGGTTTCAACGATTATGGGGAGCTCTATGGGTTCCTCCAGGCGTCTAGTGAGAGGAGGTTTTCGGAATCCGATCTAGCCTCGTTACCCTTCTGGGGTGTAGTTGAGGGGCTTGCGAGAGCTCATGCTGTAGTTCCTTTAGCGGGAACTACAACGCGAATACCTATGGTTCCGGAGTCTTTGAGGAGTGGCGTGGTGGGGGCTCCTGAGCCTGGTGTTAGGGTTTCATGGACTAATGTTCAGGTTGTAGGTGTTGACGAGCTTGATATTGTTAAGACTAATGGTCGTGTGATAGCTGTTATTGGCAGCGATTCTAGGCACGTGTACCTAGTTGATGTTAGGGGTAGAAGTGTTTCTAGCGTTATAGGGTTGCCTGAGGGCGAGGTCGCTAGGGGGCTTTTCCTGGATGGCTGGAGGCTTGTTGTTGTTAGCGAGTCCAGCGGGCCCTTCAAGATCCTGAATGTTGGTGGTCTAAGCTTCTCATCCTATAATGTTAACGTTACAGTGAGGGTCTTCGACATAAAGGATCCTACGAGCCCGCTGGCGGCTGGTGAGGTTAGGGTTTCAGGGAGCCTTGTTGATGGTAGGCTTTACGGTGGTGTTGTATACCTTATAGTTAACCAGCCGGCTGTAGTGCAGGGCGTGCCTTCAATACCCTTGGTGGGCCCAGTTCCTATAACACCTAGGTCTGTTATAGCTTTAAGCGATGAGGCTGAAAGGTACGTGACGGTGGTGGCTGTCAATGTAGCTGAGCTAGCCTATAATACCTTATCAGTGGTGGGAGGCCCGGCTACGAGAATCTATATGAGCTACGATAAGCTATACGTGGTGTCAACTAGAAGCCCTGGTTTGGTTGAAGCTTATACAGTAGCCCTCGGAGAGCTAGCCAACATGGTAGGCGGAGATCGGGGTCAGCGTATAAAGGAGGAGCTCGAGAAAGGGAGGGTTAAGAGAGCACTCGATCTAGCTAATGACATGCTATCCTCCATGAACCCCGAGGAGGCTGTTAAGCTATTGGAGAAACTAGGAGCTAGGCTTAAGACACTGGGTGTAACCTTAAACGATAAAACTATAGTGTCTGTATTCAAGGTGAGCGGGGTCGAAGTTAAACCACTAGGATCTATTAAAGTTAAAGGAGCTCTACTAGATCAATTCGCTCTGGAGGAGTATAAGAACAGGTACCTAATAATAGCCACAACTATATCCAATTACACCGTTGAGGTAACCCCGGCGCGCGTGTTAGAATGGAGGGTGATTACTGAGGTGAGTCAAACAAGTACAAAAACCATCACAGTATGCTATCCACAAACAGTGGGTTGCGAGAGTTTGAAGATAACTATTCCACCCTATATTAGTGGTATAACACGAGAAAATCTTCCCGTGAAGCTCATGGCGTATCTAGCCCCCTCGCAGATGGATACTGGGAACTCCGTCTACATAGCTGATGTTGAGACCCTAGAGATCGTAGGGGCGCTTGAGGGCCTAGCTCCAGGTGAGAGAGTGTACGCTGCGAGGCTCGTTAAGGATATATTCTTCCTCGTAACATTCAGGACCGTCGACCCTCTATTTGCAATAGACGTATCAAATCCGAGGGAGCCGAAGATGCTAGGGTTCCTTAAGATACCTGGTTTTAGCGAGTATCTACACCCACTACCAGGCGATATACTGTTTGGCATAGGCCTTGAGGGGTGGAATACCATCAAGTTGTCGTTGTTCAACGTCTCAAACCCAGCGAGTATGGCTGAGGTTTCCACTGCTTTAATAGTAGATGCTACTAGCATGGCTTTACACGATCACCATGCTGTGACAGTCGATTTGGAGTATGAGAGAGTATACATACCAATACAGCTGTTCAAAGATGGGGTTGGAGGTGTGGCTGTAGTGTCATTCAAGGGCGGTAAGCTAAAGGTAGCCGCTATACTACCGCATCCAGATGCTATTAGGAGCATCTACATTGGAGGTGAGCTGTATACTATATCACAGTGGGGCATAATAGTCTATGACATCGAGGATCTCAGGGAGGTAGCTGTAATAAAGTTCCAGGCAGCAGGCTAGCACTTTTCCTCTTTACACGAAGCTTTTTAAGTATAACTATGTATTCTCGCTTTTTGAGGTGCCCTAGTGTTGGGTTTGAGGTATAATAGGGATGTTGATGTGTTGAGGGAGAGCCCTACGAGAGCTATTAACAGGGTTGTTGAAAGGTTTAGGAGGGAGGGTAGGGATGTTATAATGCTTTCCACCGGGGAGCCCGGGGTTCCACCTCCCGGGGAGGTTAGGCTTTGGCTTTCCGAGGTTTTAAAGGAGGATTCTATGAGGTTATACTCCTACACACCCTCACCCGGCTTCCTAAGCCTTAGGGAGGCCATTGTAGGGGATGTTAGAGATATCGATGGGGTTGATCTAACTGTAGACCAGGTTGTTGTTGTAACCGGTGGTCAGGCCTCGATGTTCTCCACATTCGCCTCCATACTAGAGCCTGGTGACGAGGTTATACTCATGGACCCAACGTACTTCGGCTACTGGAACCTCCTAGCATACTTTAAGGTTAAACCTACACCAATCATAGCCACGATAGAGGAGGGCTTCCAGCCCGACGTTGAGGCTGTTAAGGAGTCTATTGTGAGGGGTAAGACTAAGGCCTTGATACTAACGAGCCCGGACAACCCTACGGGGAGGGTCCTGGACTGGGGGGTTGCTAGAGCTCTGGCTGAGATAGCTGTTGACTACGGGCTCTGGATAGTATACGATGAACCCTACAAGACCTTGATCTACGAGGGTGAGCACGTCAGCATGTACAAGCTAGCACCGGAGAACACTATATCACTATACGCTTTCAGCAAAGACCCGGGGATACCGGGGTGGAGGCTGGGCTACGTATACGGGCCTGAGTGGATTGTTAGGAGGATAGCTTTGGTATCAGAGGCTATAACATACAACCCACCAAGCGTAGCACAACACCTAGTACTAGAGTACCTTAGAAACAGGGAGCTCAGGAGAAAGCACGTAGAGTACGTTAAAAGAGTATACATGGAGAGGAGGGATGTAATGCTAGAAGAGCTATCAAAGATAAAGAACGCCAAGTACATGAAACCAGCGGGAGCAATGTTCGTAATGGTAAACCTAGAGGAGATCTTAGAACCCCTGGGATTAGATGGAGCAAAGCTAGCAGAAAAACTACTATACGAGAAGAACGTAGCAGTAATACCAGGAGAATTCTTCGGAAAATCAACGAAGATGTGCATAAGACTAAGCTTCCCCACAGAAACACCACAGAGGATAAGAGAGGGGGTGAGAAGGATAAAGGAGCTCCTAGAAACACTATGACCCCCTCCCCGCATCCCCAGGAGGCTCTCTAGGCCTCCCCCGAGCGGTTTGTCAGTTTTAGCTCAGAAAGCCTAACACTAGATAAGGAGATCATAAGAAGGCTGAAAGAATGAGTGCCAGAGCTACGTAAATGCCCTGAGACAAGATCACAGTTATACGCGAACCTAGCGGGGAAACTAGAGGAGCTCCTAAAACAACTATGAAGGCCTCCACGAGCTTCGATGAAACCCACAATGTAAAAGCTAAATAGTCTAATGAATTCCACCATAGTAGTGGTGTTAGGCATGGGCTCTAAAACGGTTTCAACTAGGATTGAGCAAGAGACATTAGATGCTGTAGATGCTCTTGTTAGACTAGGTATTTTTAAGTCTAGGAGTGAAGCTCTTAAGACCTTAATCAAAATAGGTCTTAGTAGCGTAGGAGATGTAGCTAACATTGTGAAGATAAGTGAGAGGCTGTTTGAACTGGAAAGAACACTCGGCTACATACCTGTTAGGTTAGACGGGGGCTTTAAAGATCTTATGGAGATGAGGGAGAGGTTCTATTGAGCTATATAGATACGAGCGTGATAATACTAGCCCTGGACCCCACAGATCCACGTAGTGTTAAGGCAAGAGAGGAGCTTGAAAAGGAAGGTAATAAGATAGTCTCGGAATTGGTACTCACAGAACTCTCAGCTGTTCTATCCAGGAAAGATCATATTCTCAAAGAGCTGCGTAGGTTGCTAGATGTCGAGAACGAGGAAGTTCTCGTGAAAGCCACTATATTGTATGTACTCAAAAGATTTAATCTAGTATACAGGAGCACGGGCTCGGCAACGGGTATCCTTTTAGGTGTAGGTGAGGTGTACAAGCCAATGTTAATTGCAATGAATACCTCTATTTATACCAGGCTGAAAGCATTAGATCTGCTACACTTAGCTTACGTGAAATCCCTCATTGACAGTGGTGAGAGAATCAACCACATAGTTACGGGGGATGCTGATTTTAAGAAAGTGGAAGACTGGCTTACCAAGAACTATAATGTTAAAGTGAAGTTGATAACCTAGTAAACGTTAGAATCAGTAATAGAACGACAGTTGCGGTAATGGGTAAGTATAATGTAATTTACACTTACGATGCTTAGCAAGCTGCTAGCGCAATATCCTACCATCATAAGACTGGAGGACATATGTCCTTAAAGTCTCGTAGCCAAGGTTCCTCTACTACCCATCAGTTGCATCTCTTCCTCCCTCTATCCTCACGTATCAAGGAAGCTATCTCCTCGTCACTTATATGAGAGGTTCTCTTGCTGAGATCCTTAACTTTCTCTTCAAGCTCGTTTAGCACGTGTTTCCTCACCTCCTCTTCAAGAGCTCTCCTTATGATGGGGCCTGGTTTAATACCATACCTATCTAGCAGTTCCTTCAACTTCCTAGGGATCTTAGCTGAGACGGTCACGTAGTCCCTGGTCACCTCTATCCACCTACCTTTACACTCCCTCTTAACCTCTTAATATTAGGTTCACTGTGCTTAAAGCTACCTCTTTGACCTTGTTAGGGTCTAGGTGGTTTGATCGAGTGGTTTAGGGTTTGAGGTTTTGGTGTGGGGTCTTGGTTAGCTTCTCGCCTCTCTCACTATATATTCTACTATTATTCTTGCTATGTTAACGCCCGTTGTCTCGACTAGTGCTTTGAACTCTGGTACTACGTTTACCTCGTTTACATAGTAGCCTTCGTCGTCGTATACTATGTCTACTCCCGCTATGACAGCTCCTATTGTCTCAGCTGCTTCTATCGAGAGCTCCTCGACCTCCCCCTCTGGCTTGTATGGCCTTGTGCTCCCTCCTAGGGCTGCGTTGCTCCTCCAGTCTCCCTCCGGCCCTATTCTCTTCATGCACGATGCTATGCTCTCTCCTACTACTAGGCATCTTATATCCTGTCCTAGTCTTGCCGGCTTCTGGATCACGTGTACTCTTAGCTGTGGTGCCCCCATTAGCCTCCTGTGGTTGAATACCTGCTCTGCCACCTGGGGGTTCTTGACTAGCGATACCAGCCTACCCCAGCTTCCCACCGGTGGTTTATCTATGTAGGGGTACTCCAGCTTCGACTTAGCGTCTTCAAGGCTAGCTCCATCCAATGCTATCATCGTCCTGGGTATCCTTATCCCCGCCTTTGCCAGCATGGTGTACGATAGTATCTTATCGTGGCCTAAGACCAGGGATTTAAGGTTGTTTACAGCTACACCTCCAGAGGCTTCAGTTACAGCTGCAACGTATATGCTATTGTAGGCTGACACGTTCCTCACAAGCACCAGGGCCCCGTTGAGGCTGGACTCCGGGATTTCCAGTGGCTTACAGCTATTCACTATGAAGGGCTCCAAACCCCTACTCCTGAGCTCCCCTAGTAGGAGCTCCTCCTCAACTCTAACTACGTCTAAGGAGACCCCTACGGTTTTAGATGCGTTTCACCCCACCTCCACCTCTCTCTTTGCTAGGAGCTTTACTATGTTGTAGTAGACATCTATACCGGCCATGTACTCCTCCAAGCTTATCTCCTCGAAGTCCGTGTGGGAGAGCTCGGGCCTACCAGGCCCTATCTCAACTATGTTACCTGTTATACTCGATAACAGGGTCATATCGCTGGTCCCAGCCTTGTAGGCTATCCTAGGCTTAAGCCCTAGTTTTAGTAGAGCTCTTACAGCAGCTCTTACAGCAGGGTTGCCAGGGCTTGTTCTAAATGGTTCAACGCACTCATCCAAGCTCCACCTGCAGTTATAGGCTCTAAGTAACCCCTCAAGAGCCGTCCTTAGGCTACCTGAGCTCCCCCCGATTGGGATCCTTATGTTGAAGATAGCTGTAGCCCTCTTAGGCACCACGTTGAGCTTACCCCTACTACCACACTCCAGGTAGACGGGGGTTACAGTGTAGTCCTTCAAGCCCCCCTCCAGGGATTTAATTATATCGATTACATCCATGCAAGGCGACCTGTAGAGCTGGGGGTTCGCTGTGTGACCACCGCTACCAGAGCATTCAACTAGAAGCCTACAACTACCCCTACAGCCTACCACAACACCATAAAGGCCTGTGGGCTCACCTACAACAATGTAATCCGCTTTAACCCTCCCCACTATATGCCTGGCCCCATGGCTAGGCCCCTCCTCGCCTACGAGTGCTGCTAGAACAACCCTTAGGTTTGACAGGTCAAGCTGCCTTGATGCAAGGTAAGCAGCCATAGTCATGGCCGCTAGGGGGCCCTTAGCGTCCACAGCCCCACGTCCGACTAGCCTTCCATCTTCAAGCCTAGCCTCCAGGGGCTCATCAACGGTGTCAATGTGACCTGCTAGCAGCAGGGTTTCACCCCCGCTTCCAACCTCGGCTACGAGGTTTCCAACTTCGTCCACTGTAACCCTGTCGAAGCCTAGCTTCTCAAGGTAGCCTCCTAGAACCCCTACAGCCCCCTCCTCCTTGAATGTGGGGCTGTAGGTTTCAACTAGTCTTACCAGGAGCTCTACCGCTAGCCTCCTCGTCGATGCATCTAGCAAGAGCCTCCACCCCCCATTCCATGTCATCGACTGTTATCATGTATGGTGGTAGTAGTCTTACAACAGTACTCCCAGCCTTGAGCACGAGTAGTCTCCTAGCCTGAGAGCATTTTATAACACCTGTAGGTAGAACCCTCAGCTCAACCCCGAGCATCAACCCTAAGCCTCTAACACTCCTCAAAATCCTGGAATCCCTAAGCCTTGACTCAAGCTTATCCCTCATCATTGCCCCGGAGCTCTCAGCCTTCAAGACAACGTTATCCTCTACTAGCACTTCAACAGAGGCTTTGACTGCAGCGCATGCTAGGGGGTTACCTCCATAGGTTGACCCGTGATCTCCAACGTCAAGCTTTGAAGCCACATCTCCCCCCACGGCTACGAGGCTAACAGGTAACCCTCCCCCAATAGCCTTACCAGCTACGAGCACGTCAGGCTTTATACTGTAGTGTTGGAAGGCCCACACCCTCCCGGTCCTCCCAAAACCTGTTTGAACCTCGTCGACGATGAGGAGAGCTCCTACCTCCTCAACCCTCTCCCTCAGGGCTCTGGCGAACTCCAGGTTAGCTGGTATAACACCCCCCTCTCCCTGGACTAGCTCTACGATAACAGCAGCTGTCTCCCCATCGATCACCTTAAGGCTCTCCACGTCGTTAAACGGTATAACCTCAACACCGGGCACCAGGGGCTCGAACCCCCTCTTATACTTCTGGGATCCCGTTACGGAGAGGGCGCCCATAGTCCTACCGTGGAAGGAGTTTGTAAATGATACAAGCTTCCTCCTCCCTGTAGCCTTCCTAGCCATCTTCAAGGCTAGCTCTACAGCCTCACTACCACTATTAAGGAGGGCTACGTAGTCTAAGCTCCTTGGTATAACCTTCTCTAGAGCTGATAGCATCTCATCTCTAGCTCTAACCCCGAATGATGGTGTAGCCGTCATAACCTCGTCTAGCTGCTTTTTGAGAGCCTCTACAACCCTAGGATTCCTATGGCCTAGGAATGCTACTCCATGGCCTGTGTGGAAGTCCAGGTACTTGTTACCCTCGGCATCCCACAAGTACTGGGCTTCAGCTCTGGCGATAAAGAGGCCTCTATCCTCGTAGAATCTAAGGTAGTTTAGCAAGGCTACCTCCTCGTAGTACTGGCTAGGTACTCCACTATTCTACCTGGTAGATCGTAACCTGTAACGGCCACGGTGTTCCTGAAGTCTGGTGCAGCGTTAACCTCGTTAACCAAATACCCCCTCTCGGGGTCCTCGAATACATCGAGCCCGGCGATCTCCACACCTAGGGTTTCAGCTGTCTTCAACGATAACTCTCTAAGCTCCCCATCGATTGGGGCTGGCTGAGCCCTCCCACCTCTAGCAGTATTTGTTACCCAGTGGTCGCTAACCCTGTATATGGCAACTGGGACCTCATCACCTACAACGAAAACCCTTATATCCCTCCCAGGCTTCCTTACAAACTCCTGTAGGAGGTGGATTTTGAGGAAGGGGTTGTTCATGTAAACTCTATGCTCTAGTATAACCCTCAGAGTCTCCTCATCCTCAGCTAGGCTAACAAGCCTACCCCAACTACCGTTGATTGGTTTAACCACCACAGGGTACCCTAGTGTTCCAGCAGCCTTCATGGTGGAGCTCTCACTAAAGGCTATAACAGTCCTAGGCGTGGGGATCCCGGCCTTGGAGAGGAGGGCTAGAGTCCACAGCTTATCATGAGCTACAGCTATAGCTCTTGAGTTGTTAACAACACGAAGATCTGTGGATTCAAGAGCTATTGTTGATGATAGAGCGTTAGCATAGCTTAAACACCTCTGAAGGTACACATCAGCTTCAACGGGAGGCTTACCATTAACGGTTAAAGGCTGGGTCTCCAGGTGTAGGAGATCCACGCTAATAGACCTCTTCCTAGCAGCCTCCAGTATAGCCCTCTCCTCCCACCTAGCAATATCATATACAAGTGCTATGTCCAAAAGCTACTCTCCCCAATCCTCCCCGATCTCCAAGGGCTTCAATAGAGCTCTGCTACCATCAATAACAACCTCTAACGTTACACCGCAATCATGCTCTATAACCTCACCTGGCATAACATCATCTGGGAGTAAAGCCTCCCTACCACATATAGGGCATCTAGACTTCATACGCTTCCACCGTGACATTAGGATTTCTAAGGTTAGGGTATTTAAGCGTTTATGGTGGAATTTCAAGAGAATTACAAGTGTAACTCCTAGGTAACCTTTAAAAGCTGTAGTGTTACGATACACTAGGGGCTTCCGCCCATGACTGTAAGGGTTGGGGTTTTAGGTGGATCCGGGTATACGGGTGGCGAGCTATTGAGACTTCTAGCTCTACACCCTAACGTTGAGGTTACAGCGGTTACCTCTAGGGAGTATGCTGGTAAGCCAATCCACTTCGTCCACTTCAACCTTAGAGGCTTCTACAGGGGGTTGAGGTTTACAAGCTTGGACCCCGATGGCCTCGGTAGGCTTGTTGAAAAAATTGATGTCGCACTCCTAGCTCTACCCCATGGTGTTAGCCTCAACTACACCCCCAGGCTCCTGGAGGTCGGGGTTAGGGTTGTAGATCTAAGTGCTGACTTTAGGCTTAGGAACCCCGAGGACTACAAGGTTTGGTATGGGTTTGAGCATCCATACCCAGATCTTCTATCCAAAGCCGTATACGGGATGCCGGAGATTCATAGGGAGGAGCTCCGGGGGGCGAAGCTCATAGCATCACCTGGGTGTAACGCTACAGCATCGATACTAGCCCTACTACCACTAGTCAAGAATACGGTTATCGACCTAGAGAGGATAGTCGTCGACGTCAAGGTTGGGAGTAGCGAGAGAGGCTCCAACCCAGCCCCCGGGAGCCATCACCCCGAGAGGGAGGGGGCTATGAGGCCCTACGAGGCTGAAGGTCACAGGCATGTAGCTGAGGTGGTGCAAGAGCTGAGCTTGGTGGCTGGGAAGCCTGTAAGAGCATCCATGATCCCACACTCTGTTAGCTCCATTAGGGGTGTTCTAGCGTCAGCACACACATGGCTTTTAAGGGATCTAGATGACATGGAGCTCCTAAAACTCTACGTTGAAACATACTCCAAAGAGCCATTCGTAAGGATCGTTAGAGGGCTACCACCAGGATACCCAGACCCAAAGTACGTTATAGGTAGTAACTTCGCAGACGTAAGCTTCGCGGTGGAGAGGAGAGCATCCAGGGTCACAGGGTTCGCAGCCATAGACAACCTGGTCAAGGGGGCAGCAGGGCAGGCGATACAAGCATTCAACATATCAATGGGCTTCGATGAAACACTAGGCCTAAGAATACCCCCATTAAAACCAGCGTGAAAGACGCTAAGGGCTCCTCAACACAAGCCTCTCCACATCCCCTATAATCCTCCCAACCCTGACCATCTCATCTCTAAGCTGTTCAACATCGATTACACCCTCATAGAAGGTCTCACCATGGAGAACCCCGAACCTCGCCACGCACCTATCTGCTAACCCGAGCTCCCCCACTTCCCTCGCAGATCTCTCAAACTCCCTAAGCTTCCTCCTCCCAAAATGACTCATAGGGGTAACGCCAGTATAATAAATTATAAGAGCGTTAATAGCCTGAACCACGGCATTCCACGCTTTCTCAGCAGAATCCCTATAACATCGTTCCTAGCTACAGCCTCCTCGAACTCCCTTAACGCTCTCTCGTAGAGCTCTCTAGCTGACGATAGTAGGGCTTTAATCACATCCTCGCTCAAAGCTAACACCTATCACTATGCTTCAATGTTACCCAAGTTTAAAACAAAATTGTACGGTCTGTTTCGGGTGTAACGTTTGTGTTTATTAGAGTTTAGGGTAACCCTGT
>Ga0081478_122877_pt1 | contig 20477 bp, 20 predicted proteins | sample OctSprmetagenome_FD_70983 | JGI IMG/M metagenome (GOLD analysis project Ga0081478, IMG submission 70983) | Hot spring and microbial mat streamer communities from Octopus Spring Streamers, Yellowstone National Park, USA - T=80-84 v2 (version 2) | ecosystem: Environmental > Aquatic > Thermal... | reverse complement strand
GCTGAGAAGGTTTGGGCTGCTGTTAGGCATGCAACAATGGCTTTAACCCTCAAGGTTCTAGGTGAGGCTACACCACCGAAAGGCCTATCCTGGAGATCCTTCGTCAAAGAAGCATTCATAAAAGCAGGCCTCAGCGAAAGCGAAGCCTCAAGATGGGCTTCGTATTATATCGATGTTAGGGATAAGCTTCACGGTGACTGCTTCTATGGGCTGACATACGAGGAGGAAGAGCATAAGCCGTTGATGGAGGGTGCAAGAGAGTACGTAGACCTTATTGAGAAGCTAGTGGTAGGTTACCGTGGGGGGTGAGGTTTTATCGTCCCTCTTACTATCCTCTCAATGAGCTCTACGTAATCCCTCGCTTTCTCCATTAAAGGTCTATGCTCCTCCTCCTCGTACGTTAACCCGTAGAAGCAACCTCCATGGAGCCTACTCCTAACGTCAATGTAGTATGATGCTAGACTGGAAGCCTCGCTTTCGCTGAGGCCTGCTTTTATGAATGCTTCTTTGACGAAGGATCTCCAGGATAGGCCTTTCGGTGGTGTAGCCTCACCTAGAACCTTGAGGGTTAAAGCCATAGTTGCATGCCTTACAGCAGCCCAAACCTTCTCAGCAGCATCAAAAGGGTTGCCGCGCTCTAGAAGTCTATACGCTTCTTCAAGATAGTATCTAGCGATGCCCAGGTGCTCTTCATAACTACCCATACACCAGCCTCCTCCATGAAGAGTGCATCTTAGGTTACCTCCCTTAAGACTCTTTCTGGTAGGCTTTGAAAGGGGTCTCTGCCCCCTAGAGGTTTAGAGTGCCTTAAACCTCCATGGGGTCCTAGGAGCCGGTTGAGGGGTAAATCTGGCTCTTTGACGCCTCATAGGTTAGAGTTCCGGCTAACTCCTAGAGTTGTTCTAGGAGGAGAGTTGTGGGCTCCGGATTTCCTAATATCTCGCTAGACCGAGAACCCTCCTAAGCTTAATGATTCAGATTTCCGGAGCTCCTATATGGAATTTGGAGTTACCCTAGACCTAGGGTGCAACCTAGCTGTGATCCCAGTCTGGTCTTCCCATGCTGACTTTGGGAACGTAGGGGGTCTGGGGTTTTAGGGTATTTGTTGTAGGTCATTCTTTAACGTAGGGTTTGGCTAGGCTTCTGGGCACTATTGCCTTCCAGGCGAACACTGTTACTACTAGTAGCGTTCCTATGTATGGGAGTGTCCTGGCTACGTACTCGTAGCCTAGGGCCCATTGTTGCATGTATATTGATAGGGCTTCCAGGAACCCGAATATGTATGCTCCTGGTACTGCTAGTAGCGGGTTCCAGCCGCTGAAGGCCACGTTAGCTAGGGCTATGAAGCCCCTTCCAGCTGATATGCCTCTCGTGAACTGACCTACAACCTCTAGTGCTAGGAAGGCTCCCCCTATCCCGGCTAGCAGCCCCCCTATTGAGGTGGCTGCAACCCTGTACCTGCTAACATCCACCCCCATGGCCTCAGCTGCTCTTGGATCCTCACCACAAGCTCTTAGAGCTAGCCCCACCCTGGTCTTGGTAAGCGTGTACCATGCTAGTATTGCTAGCGCTATGGAGGCTAGCGATACAGGGTTCACATAGTACCCTGCAACCTCGATCTCCTCAAGTGAGACGCCTACCCTAGGCGAGGCTCCATGGTGCTTCCATATGCTCACAAGCCCCATTACCGTTAGCCCGTAGGCTACCATGTTGAACGCAAGCCCTGCTATGATCTGATCCGCTCTAAGGTAGACAGCTAGGACCCCGTGTATCAACCCTGCTAGGAGCCCTACTAGAGCTCCCGATGCAAAGCCCAGCAACGGGTTACCTGTTACAATCGCTACGAGGGTTGCTGCGAAAGCTGAAGCTAGTAGTAGGCCTTCAACACCTATGTTGACAACACCACTCCTCTCAACTATAATCTCGCCTAGGCTAGCGAGGAGCACCGGGGTCATATACGTTATGGATGCGAACGCTAGGTAGAGGAGGATATCGTAGCTATCCACCACCAACACCCCAGCCCATCCTTGAAGTTAACACCCTGTAGGCGTAGGGTGCTGAGAGGGCTAGTATGACAACGCCTATAACGACGTCAGCGAGCTCCGGGGCAACCCTACCCCTAAGCTCCATCCAATGACTTCCGATGAGCAGGCCTGAGACTAGGATGGCTGCGGGGATTACAGCTAGGGGGTTACCTCTAGCTATGAGTGCAACCCCTATGCCTAGGAAGCCTAAGCCGTATAGTGAGGATAACGTTGTATCAACAACGCTTGTAACCCCGTAGACCTGAATGGCACCCCCGAGTCCTGCGAGAAAACCGCCCATGGCCATGGACTGTATTGTTACAATGTTGAGGTTTACACCAGCATACCTTGCAACCCTACTGGAGCTCCCGGCAACCCTGATCCTGTACCCGAGCTCCGTGTTATAGAGCAATAGGTACACCGCCAGGGGAAATAGGAGCATTACGGCTACAACCTCGGGCAGGCTTAGAACCCTATCAACCCTAATGGATTGATGTGTGTACACCGGGTCTAGGAGATACCTCTGTATAGCGAACATGGATAGGTAGTAGAGGGTCAAGTTGAACATTATGGAGGAGACAACCTCGTTAACACCCCTTACTACCCTAAGCAACCCTATAGCGACGCCAACGAGGAGGCCTGCTAGGGCCCCAGCGGGTATTGCTAGGTAGAATCCAACCTTGGATAGGAGTAGTGCTGTTATAGCCCCAGCGTAGAGCTGGCCTTCACCACCTATGTTAAATAGACCTGCCTTGAGGGGGACTAGGAATGCTAGAGCTGCTAGAACAATGGGAGCTGACTTGAGGAGGAGGTAGCCTAGATCCCTGAAGCCATACGATATCATGACCTGTATGTTCTCGAGAGCATTGTGGCCGAAGGCTGTTAGTGCTATAGCTCCGCCAACGAACCCCACTACTAGTGCTAGGGTAACCTCCAGCAGCTGGGATCTTAGGTTCTCCAGGCTACCTAGCCTCAACGAAACCACCCATTAGTAACCCTAGCTTCTCCTCATCGAAATCCCCCGGAGCCCCCTCCCCTACAATCCTCCCATCGAACATAACCAGGATCCTATCGCTCAAACCTAGGACCTCATCTACATCGGATGACGCTAGTAGTACGGCTGAACCCCTCCTCTTCAACTCCAATAGCTTCGATCTAACCAGGTTGGATGAAGCGATGTCCAGGCCCTGGGTTGGCTCGTGTACGACAATGATCCTAGGGTTGGCTGATATCTCCCTACCGACCATCAACCTCTGCTGGTTACCACCACTAAGGTATAATACTGGATCCCAGAGTGACCTGTGGACCACATTGAAATCCCTTACAACACCACCAGCATACCCCTCAGCTAGACCCCACCTTACGCTATTAAGCCTGCCTAGGAACCTCTCAAGGAGGCCTATTACCGAGTTCTCCGTTAGGGACATTGTGAGAGCTAAACCCTCACCCCTCGAATCGGGTATGTAGGCTAAACCCATCCTCCTACGCTCACCCACACCGTAGCCCGTTACATCCAGACCGTCTATGAGCACCCTACCCCTCTCGACAGGCCTTAAACCAACTATAGCCTCTATGAGCTCCTTCTGGCCACTACCCTGAACCCCAGCTATGCCAACAATCTCCCCGTAGCGTACATTGAATGTAACACCTTTAACCCTCAACAAACCCCTATCATCCCTCACGCGGAGATCCTCGACGCTCAACGCTACACCACCCCTAACACCTTCAACCCCCCTGTTCTCCACTACTACATCGCTCCCCACCATGAGCCTAGCTAGATCCCTCTCACTAACCTCCCCTACGTTAAACACGCCTACAACCCTACCCCTCCTCAACACTGTAACCCTATCGGCCACACTCTTAACCTCCCTCAGCTTATGCGTTATCAGTATGATGGTTACACCCTTAGCCTTAAGCGATCTAAGGAGCTCGAAGAGAGCCCTAGACTCTAGAGGTGATAGAACTGATGTAGGCTCATCGAGAATCAGGATCCTAGCGCCCATGACGAGCGCCTTGAGTATCTCAACCTTCTGCTGTAACCCTACTGGGAGCTCCTCCACGGTAGCCTCCAGTGGTATTTTGAAGTTAAGCTCCCCCATGAGCATTTGAAGCCTCCCGACAACCTCCTCTCTTGAAACCCTCATTGTTGATGAGACTGCTAGGTAGATGTTATCTAATACCGTGAAGTTGGGGATAAGCGTGAAGTTCTGGTAGACCATCGATATACCCTTAGCCAGGGCATCCCTAGGGCTTCTAAACTCAACCCTCTCACCCCAAACCCAAACCTCACCCCCTGTAGGCCTTATCTCGCCATAGAGTATCCTCATGAGCGTAGTCTTACCAGCCCCGTTCTCGCCTAGGAGAGCGTGTATCTCACCTTCGTAAACCTCGAAGTCTACATCTCTAAGAGCTATAACACCATCAGGGTACACCTTCGTAATACCCTTCATGAGGACAGCCTGCCTAGGCCTAATGGTGCTTGAAGAAAGGGGGGTCGGGTTCAAACCGGGGAGACCTCGCATAACCTATGCTTGGGGAGGCTAGCTTATCCTACCCTTAGCTAGAGCAGCGTTGAGGTTTCCTTTCTCCAACTCCTTCACTATGCTCTCGTACTCCTCAGGGCTCCTCGGGTCTTTGAAAGCTATCTCACCCCTCTTTATCATATCCTCTAGCTCTTTAACAAGCCTCCGAACATCGTCTTTGATGTACTTCTTCCTAGTCTCGTCCACAGCTTTAACCACGTCATCTGCGGTAACATCCTTCAATTGCCCTGTTTTAACGGCTATCTCAGCAAAGTACCTTACGCCGTCGAGATCCCACACTCCAACACCCCCCTCGGCTATGCCTAGAACTTGTATGCCACCTCTCCAGGTACCCTTAACGACCATCTCTACGGCTGTGTACACTGCTACATCAACCCTCTTAGCCCCACTAACCGGTATATCCCTTGGAGAGTACCACTCCTGGCTCGCATCCTGGCCCATGGCTAGAGCTCTAGGCCCACCCTTCTTATTCCACTCTATGACTGCATTGAACATACCAACATGTGTCAGGCCAGCAAGCCCGTAGAGGACCCTAACCCCCTGGGCTAGTAGTGTGTTAGCAGCACTATACCCTAACGCTGGGTCGTCGAACTTACCCGTGTAGGTCCAGTAGAACTCAACCTTAGCCCCCGTCTTAGCCTCGAAGTACTTTGCTCCGAACAGGTAGCCTATATGGAACCTCCATAGGGGTGGTATGCTCATACCAGCAACAGAGCCAACCCTAAGAGGCCCCGTCTCACCTGACTCCCTCTGAAGCTCCCTAGCCATACCAGTAGCTACAACGCCTATCAGGGCCCCCACCTCCTGCTCTCTGAATAGTATTTCCACCACGTTAGGCCTTGCGATCCCCGTTGAGGCGTCAATCAAAGCGTACTTCTGCTGTGGGAACTTATCAGCTGTTCTGTTAAGTGCATCAGTCCACAGGAAGCCCACCAGGACTAGCAGGTCGTAGCCACCCTCCCTACTAAGCCTCTCAAGAAGAGGCACCATGTCAGCTAAGCTCTTAGGGGTTGCAAAGTCAACCTTAACACCGAAATCGCTAGCAGCCCTCCTAGCACCGAGAGCGGCCATATCGTTGAAGCTTAGATCACCCTCACCACCAACATCGAAGAGAACCGCAACCTTAACCTGCCTAGCTGGTGTCTGTGTTTGTGGGGCTTGTGGGGTTTGAGGGGCCCTCCCATAAACGTAGATAAAAGCCCCCACTAGGATCAAGGCTAAAACTACAATAGCTGCTATAACCACGGATCTCGAAACAGCCTTACGGGGCACCTCTAACACCATTATTGAGAGCTTAAGCATACTCTTAAAAACCTTACTATAATGATCGACACCATTGGCTTATTGATGCACGTGATAAGGCAAAGGATAATATCTTCCTCCCGAGATTTCCATCGTGGTGTAAGCATTGGCTAGGGTAGCACTCTACGTTCTAGCAGCTCCCCTAGACTATAGGAGGAAGGCTTGGGTTGGCTCTATTTACGAGGGTTTACTCAACCTAGCCTCTAAGCTATCGTCCCAGCTAGGTGTGGAGGTTCAAGTCAGCCCTCTCGTGACATCTAGTAACTACAGGCCGCAGCCTCCACTCGCTGTGGATGGTGTTCTTGTTGTGGTTCTAAGTGGTGGTACGGATAGGATGATATACAATGTGGTGTCCAGCATTAGGAGGCCCTCCCTTATCCATGCTCATCCCGGTGAGAACTCCCTAGCATCTGTTAGGGAGGCTGTGGCAGCTCTAAGGTATTCCGGCTTCGAGGTCTACACTGTGTACGGTGGCCTAGAGGAGCTGGAGGATAGGGTTAGGAGCTGGCTTCTAGCTCTTAAAACCTACGTTTCGCTTAGAGGTTCACGTGTAGGCCTTGTAGGTGAGCCTGAGCCCTGGCTTCTCAATGTGAGGGACCCCGAGGTTCTAAGGGCTAGGTTTGGTGTTGATGTTGTAAGGTTAAGCTGGGATGATATGCTTGGGAGAGCTCTCAAGGCAGATAGTAGTATGGTTTCAAGTAAGGTTGGCGAGTTGAAGAGGCTATTCTCTATCGTCGAGGTCTCCGATGAGGATTTGGAGAAGGCTGTAAGGGTATACTATGCTTTGAGGAGCTTGGTCGAAGAGTACAAGCTTGATGCTGTAGCAGTAGAAGCTAAGGATATGCTGGTGGAGGATCTAAGAGACTACGGCCCATACCTAGCGGTATCACTACTAAGCTCCGAGGGTGTCCCAGCGGAGTACGAGGTCGACGTTGAACCACTCCTAACGAAACTCGTAGTCTACAGGCTCACAGGTAAATCCTCCTTCATGGCTAACCTAACTAGGGTCGATGAGATGAGGGGGACCGTAGTCCTATCACACTGCACAGTCCCCATCGACATGATAGACGTTAGTAGATCAAAACTAACAACATACTTCGAGACGGGGAGGACAGTGGCTATAAGGGGTAGGTTGAAGGAGGGTGAAAAGGTTACAGTATTGAGGCTAGGAGGCCCAAACCTAGACACAATGCTCGTAGCCAGAGGCGTCATAGTCAACGGTGATATAGGTGACCCGAACCTATGCAGAACCCAGATCGAGGTTAGAATAGACGGTAACCCCCTGGAGCTCGTGGAGAAGAGTATAGGCAACCACATGATCGTAGCCTACGGCGACATAGTCGAGGAGCTCAAGATCCTATCAAGTATAGCTAAGATCACCCTAATCCAGGTAGCGTAAGGTAACCCCCCGCAGCCTGCGGGAATACGTCTATTATATCCCCATCCCCAACCCTAGTCTCCAAACCCTCCAGTAACATGATGTTGTGTCCGTTAACTAGTATTATGAAGTGCTCTAAACCCACACCATACATTGCATCCCTAAGGTCTGGTAGCAAGTCAAGGAGTTTCGAGAGGGTCACCTCAGGCGCGTTCAACGCCACATCCCTACTACTCCATTTAACCTCCTCCCTTAACGTAGCGTACATAAGGACACGCCGTCAAGCTAAAACCAATGCTAGAAGAGTACTACCAGCTAAGAGGATGGGTAAAAGGAAGGCCCACAAGGGCAACCCTAGAGAGACTAGGCCTCAAATGGCTAGCCGATAGGCTAGAACAGGGGGGCCTACTACCCGAATAACCCCCAGCCCCTTACGAGTTACAATCTTTTTAATTTTTAATATAACTTCTATTCCTGATTCTACATTCTACTCTGGGTAAAGCTATGAAGCTTAAAGTAGTGATAGTTGTTAGAGGTGAGCCCAACTACCTCAGGTGGACTTTGGAGAGGTGGTTTGAGGAGGTTAAGGGGTTGGTTGAGGGGGAGTATGGTGTTGCGATAGATGTTAGGGTTATCGATGGTGTTGAAGAGCACCCCGTGATAGAATCCTGTGGCAGGACGTACTTCGAGGGGCTCCCCGGGGAGGAGGGCTTCCTAATAGAGGTTATCAAGAGGATTGTGGAGGATTGGTTAGAGCATGGTGAACAATGTTATGGCGACCGCTAGGGAGGCTATGGTAGCTGGGATCATGTACTTGTAGCCTTCGATTAAGGGCACTTTATAGTACTCTGCCGTGTATACGTAGCAGAGGTGTAGTGGTGAGGCAATGTACCCTATGAAGGCTGAAGCGTATATGAGTGATGCTATCTTCACGTCTACCCCTGTCAGAGAGGTTATTATCGGTGTTGCTATAGCTATGCCTGCTGTTGGGTGGCCGCTGATGGTGGAGAAGAGTATGGGTAGTAGTACTGCTAGCGCTAGGCCGCTTACGTTGTAGCCTAGGAGTAGTTCCCCTATAGGCTTTAAATCCACGTTTAGGAAGAGCTCTCTGAACACCATGACGCCAATCGATATTATCACGAGCTCCCACAACCTCCTATCACGTAGTGATTCTAAGACCGCACCCCAGCCCACCCCCTCTAATACCACGAATAAGGCTATGGAGGCCACTACTGCGAAAACCACGGAGATCCTCTCAACACCTATAAGGCCGTCCAGGGGGGTGAGTAGTAAGGCTAACACCACGGCTGCCAGCACGGGCGCCATATCCCTAGCTAGAACCCAGAGCCTAGCTCCATCCCTGAAGCTCCACCCACTAAATCCTACAACTGGGAGCCCTATCAAGAACATTGCAATAGCTACGGGAACTTGTCTAGCTACGAGCTCCCACAAGCCCACCCCTGTAACAGTAGAAGCTAGTATGATGACGGAGCTCAGGGGGTAGACGTACACTATGACATGCCTATACCAGACGTTAACAAACAACATCCTAGCTCTAGACATGTTCGTTAGAGAGCCTATATGCTCGACCAGAGGGGCCGACATGAGAGCTCCTCCGGGGACGGGGAGTAACCCTATGACACCGGGGGTTAAAGTTATAGCCACCACGTGGTTTTTGAAAGCCCTAGATAGCTCAAGACTAAGCCTCCTAACGACACCACTATTACTGTAAAGGGAGACAAGCATAGATATAACTGCAACACTTAGAACAAGACCCCACGTTGTAGGGTTCTTAAGAGCGCAAACAACAACGTTAGCTGTGAAGCTGAAACCACCATAAGCTAGTGCTGATACCATCGGGACAAAAATCATGATAACGTAGAGTGGCACTCTCATAGTGAGAAGTGCTAGGATCAACACGAAGGCCATCAACGTAACTTCTATGGAGTTCACGCTAAACACCTTCCATCAAGCTTAACCTGATATCGAGGTGTGTTTAAAGGTTTAAATAGGAGAGTACATGAGGGAAATTTCTGACAGCAGGGTGACCTCACTTATTTTCGGCTTGCTCTCTCCTCTTCTCCCTCTCGTATTCACCGCTCATGGCCTTCCTAAACTCTCTCACAGCCTCTCCCAGGGCTCTAGCTAGTTGGGGTAGCCTGCCCGGGCCTATTGCTATGAGTATTATGAGTGGTATTATTAGGAGCTCTCCTTCGCTAGAGGGCCCTATTGGCGTGATCCCACTCATTCTGTGTATGGATCGAGTTAAGCTTAATATTTTTATCTGCCCGATTTAATGTTTTCCACCAGCTCCACTATTTTATCGGCTATTGCTGTTAGGTTTGCCCAATCTCTTGGGTTGACGTAGTATCTTATGTACCCATCCCCATCTACAATTATGAAGCCTGCTGTGTGTGCAACCAGCCCTGTTCTGGCTCTCTCCGCTCTAATGTCCAGTTGACCCCATATTTTTCTTAACTTATCCTCGCTATCGAGCACCCATACCCAGAACCCCCTATCTACTAATATGTTCAACCCAGCCCCTTCTGCTTTAGCCTTCATATAGCTCCTAGCGTCCTCCAAGGTGGAGCTCCAGGGGTCTACATCTACTGTTATCCACACCACATCATCTACAAGACCTTTATCCATTAGTGTTTTCATGACGTAGAGCATTACTATGGTTTCCATATGACATATATCCGGGCATCTAACATATTGTGGTACGAACACGTTGATCTTCCCTTTAACTGGTACCTCCATCGGACCTGAGGTGCTGTTGACTGTTAGGGGGAATAGGAGTCTGTTTATGGCGTACGCTGGGGCCGGGTCTAGGATGCCGCCTTCAACCCCCACGCCCGGCCCTCTTAGATATGTGTATAACGCCGCTGATATAGAGAATAAGGCTATTGCGAGAGCGCCTAGTAGGAAAAAGTGGGGGTATGGTTTTAGGTTTAGCATATCTAGACGAGCCTCAGGAGTCTAGCGATTATAGCTAGGAGTAGTAGTAATCCTAGGAGTGCTAGGAGAGTCGCTATCAATACTTGGAGTCTGGCCATTGCATCACCCTGATACGTATGGTGTGCATGCTAGGACACTTGTTATAGCGCCAGCTAGGAGTGCTATTAGTAGTAATAGTGTTACAACGGGCATGGCCTTAACCGATATAGGTTCATCTCTAAGATGCATGTAGAATAATAGTATAAGTGATGTTTGAAAGCCTGAAACTCCTAGCACGAAGAGCTCAGGCCACCTAGCTATCCCATTTAAAATGAATACAGCCTCTAGCACCGCTCCTCCAACTAAGATGAGCCAAGTGGCCGTATATATAGTAAGGGATGCTCTAAACCTCTCCAACACCACCACCTCATAGCAGGTAGAACATGGGGAATAGGAATACCCATATCATCTCAACCATGCCCAGGTACAATCCTATCTCGACAACCCCCTTATGCTCCTCCCTTGTATAACCTCCCCTCAAAGCCTTAGCTATGACGTAAGCTATAGCTGGGACCCCGAGTAGCACGTGTAAGCCATGCAGCCCTGTTAACGTGTAGTATAGTTGTGCTTGCAACCCTGTTGCTAGGGTGTAGCCTACGCTGACTAGGTGACTCCACTCTACCACCTTAACTAGTAGGAAGGATACCAGCAAGGCTAAGGCCATCACCATGCTTAAAATGAGACCTGAAATGCTACCCCTCCTTATGAAGAGGTAGCCTAGTAGGTAGAAGTATGTTGCTGTGAAGAGTATGAACGTGTTGACTAAGCCTATCGTTATATCGTGGCTTAGGTAACCTGGCTCCCAGGCAAGGCTCCTCGTTCTAATGAATAACCAGGTTCCAATCAGGGTCCCGAATAGGAACATTTCACCCATCAGGAACACCCAGACCCCAGATCTAACCTTGTCAACACCGCTTAGAGGCCAATTCTCTAACGCCTTAGGCTCTGGTATCGTGAATCTATCATGTAAATCGTTCCAAGCCCATTTAAGCAGCGATACAACCATCACAATAACGCCTACCACGGACAACAGGGTTACATTGAGATTGAATATTGTGAATAGCGTTGGGCTATAGATTAGGCCTAGTCCGAATAGCAAAGCTCCAAGACTTATGCCGAAGGGTGTTAGCGTTTGATGCTCTACATGAACATGATGGCTGTAACCTCCGTTAGCCGCTATGAACACAACCCTCCCATCACTTGTTATCATAGGCTCTCCCTCGAAGTTATGCGTTGGTGGAGGTGATGTCGTAAGCCACTCTAAGGTGTAGGCGTTCCACGGGTTATCAGGTGCTCTAGGCCCCCTCCACAGGGAGTAGGTGAGGTTTATGAGGGGTAGTAGGAATGAGGCTCCAAATATAAGGGCTCCTACCGTGGACATAAGATTCATTATAGCCCACTCTGGCGCGTAGTCGTAGATCCTTCTAGGCATGTCCATTAGGAAGAACCATGGCATGTATAGAAGGTGTATGCTGGCGAATGCTATGACGAAGTGTATTTTGCCGAGTCTCTCGTTATACATCCTACCGGTGATCTTCGGGAACCAGTAGTAGAGCCCGGCCATCAGGCCGAATGTTATCACCCCTACTACTATGTAGTGGAAGTGGCCTACAACCCAGTATGTCCCTCTAAAGGCTATGTCTAGGGGTACTGATGAGAGGAACACTCCTGTAGCTCCACCTATTATGAAGTTGAATATGGAGCCTATAGCAAATAACATGGGCGTTGTATACCATATCCTGCCACGCCACAATGTTAGAATCATAGCTATAACCGTCATCTCGAAAGGCACGGAGATTATGGCTGTGGTGAAGCTCTGAATCTTCCTTATCTCCAAGGCTATACCAGTTATGAACATGTGGTGAACCCACACTAGGAAGCTTAGAGCTGTACCCAGGGATAAGCCTAGGACTATAATGTGTTTTGCGAAAAGCTGCCTTCTAGAGAACGTAGATATTATATCAGCTATTATGCCCAGAGCGGGGAATAGGAGTATGTATACCTCAGGGTGGCCGAAGAACCAGAATAGATGGGCCCAGAGGTAGCTCCCACCCAGGGGGGACTCGTAGAATCTAGTGCCGAAGTTCCTATCTAGGAATAAGAGGAAGACAGCCGCTATCAGCGTTGGGAAAGCCCAGAGCATTAGGAGTACTGTGAACACTATGGTCCACGAGAACATGGGGAGCCTAGCCCATGTCATGCCAGGAGCTCTCATCTTAACAATTGTTACAAGGAAGTTTATGGTACCGAGAGTTACTGATGCTGATAATAGGATTATAGCTAACCCCACTAGATCCAACCCTTTGCCTAGGGAGTATATATCGGATGTTAGAGGTGCGTAGAGAGTCCACCCTGCTGAAGCCGTGCCTCCAGGTGCGAAGAAGCTCACTAAGGCTATTAAACCACTTACGAGGTAAAGCCAGTAGCTTAGAGCGTTAAGCCTTGGGAAGGCTAGATCCCTAGCCCCTATCTGTAGAGGTACTATGTAGTTGGCTAAGCCAGATGCTAGAGGTGAGACAAACCAGAGTAGCATGAAGAGCCCGTGCATTGTAACAGCCTCGTAATACTCGTTACCCACTAGGATTGTGTTACCGGGTTTTGTTAGCTGAGCTCTTACGAGCATCCCGAGAGCTCCTGCTACTAGGAAGAAGTATATGCTTGTCACTATGTAGAGTAACCCTATATCCTTATGGTTTGTTGTAGTCAACCACCTCCACAGAAACCTGGAGATCTGGTTTAAGTAACCCTCACTCACATCAACCACCCCCCATGCTCTTAACCCACTCTTCAAAGCTACCTTTATCAACAACCTCGACGGAAGCCTTCATGATGCTATGGCCTGCACCGCAGAGCTCATAGCACCAGACGTAGCCATAGCTACCTGGCTTCGATGGGGTTTTAATCCAGACACTGTTAACAGCACCGGGTATAGAGTCTACCTTAACTTTAAAGTAGGGGATTCCAAAGGAATGCCACACATCGTTACTTGTAACCTTAAACTCAACAAGGGTATTAGTTGGTAGAACCAGCTTGTTAACCGATGTGAAACCCTGGGGGTACTTGAATACCCAAACGAACTGCCTACCTTCAACCCATACAACAAGTTTATCCCCACCCCTATCAGGGCTAGGACTCTGAACCACGGGGGTCTGGCTTAGATAGTCTAGTGGTATGAAAGAGTATAGGGTTAAACCAGTTACTATAACACCTGTTGATACCAGCATGAGCTTACTCCATCTAGGAGTTCTCAGGAGAGCTGATGGTATCAGGCTAGGCCTTGGAGCATCTGGAGGCACATCCTCTGGGCTCCTAGCCTTATATCGGAAAGCTAGAAACCATAATATGAATGATGCAACACCTCCTAGAATCAGAGTTCCCATAAGGTACAGTGCGAACAGCCTCCAAAACAACTCCTCCGTAGCTACAACCTCAGCCACGAATCTCACCGCTTAACCGATGTAGTATTCTAAGCCTAAAAGCGTTCTTATTATTATCTAGTTTTAAGAATATACTTCTAGTAAATATTCATATATGTAGTTATATATTAATATTTTTTAAAGGTAGGATTACCATGACATGAAGGGTGTCTCTCGTGGTTTTAGGTGGTGATGTGGGAGGGTTAGTTGTATTGGTTTCAGCTATAGTGGGATTTACGGTCTCACTATGGGGTTACTATAGCTATTCAAGAGGCTCTGAAACCCCCATATGTAGGCCCGGTGGTAAAGTGAATTGCCTAGCGGTATACAGTATACCTCAAGCCTGGATCCTAGGATTCCACCTAAGCTCCATAGCACCCTACTACTACGGGTTAACCTTAGTCTTAGCGTTGATCAGCACTACAACCTGGTGGGAGCCTGCCCTACGGGTCCTCGCAGTAACCCAATGGGGCGGCCTACTAGTAGTGCCATACTTAGTCTACCTAGAGCTCTTCATAGCAAGATCAATATGCATTTACTGCACTATAATGCATGTAAGCACTCTAGCCATAGCATTACTAATGTTAGACGAGCTTTTAGAAGCCCTAGCAATTACGGGAGTCTAACATCGGCAATCCCTAAGCAAGCTTCTAGGGTAAATGATGGTTTAGAAGCTCCTATGAGCCTTTAAGGGATTATCTACCTAAAATCCTTCTAACAACCTCCCTGAGCTTATTGGATGTCGTAAGAACTTACTCCACATCATCGACGGTCGGGTCATAGTCTGGCTCTTGCCCAGCCTTATTCCATAGCTCAAGAACTCTTTATAGTCTAACCACAACCTCTCTGTTTACGAGGTTTGAGCTTAGGTAGATTTCACTAAACCGCTTAATGTAACCCCCGTGTGCTCTAGGGAGTGGCTCCCCATGTACCATGATCAACGCTTTGACTAACAACTCTACAGCATTATGGCCTAGGTCTATAGCAGCTCGATACATCAGGCTGTCTCTCGCTCTAATACTGAAATCATAGTACTCCATAGCCAGGTCTACGAGCTTCAAAGCCCTGGATCTCTCAACTCTGCTATCCTAATACCAAGATTACACCCCATCTTTCAACCTCGCTTATAAAGGGGCCATCAGCCTCTTTTAGCCTACACTCCTCTACCAACATTACAACATACTCTATCGGCTCACCACACTCCAAGTCCGTGTTTAACGCTAGCTCAGCCAACCTACTTGAATCCACATCTTGCACGTTGTCGAGGATCACGAGAACTTCTATGTCAATATCAGCTTCAGCTAAACCCTTAGCTAGGCTACCAAAGAGTACAACCCTGTAAACCCTACCCTTGAAAACCTCAGCTACACTCCTAGAGAAAGCCTTAGCGCAACCCATCTTCCCCTCCGGTGACCCCGCTTTAAGGACGTCCACCGTAGTCACCAGGTAAGCCCATTAGAGGATACTATGGATCTAAGGTAATAGCTGTTCAGGGGCTCCCAATAGTACTATTAGGCTAACGCGCTAAGATAAACCATCCCCCACGCTAGGGGCTCCAACCCCTTATAGTCATAGTAAGAGGATCCTAGTTTCCCTAAGCTTACCGGTGGTTGGATCAACCGCCAAACCTAGTACCTCAAGGGTTACAACTCCTACCAGGACCTCGCTTAGCTCCCTGGAGACGAGAAGCGGGGTTACCCCCCGTCTACCCTCTATCTCGATAACAGCGAAGCTCTCGTCCAGATCTAGGTAGCCTTTAGCAGTCTCAACCCTCTTCCTACCAATGATTTTAAGGTTTAACTTCTCGTAAACCCACCATGGTACCACAGTAAATGTCGCTCCTTTATCAACTAGGGCCGTATCCTTAACCTCCTCGCCAGTAATTGGGTTGGCAAGCTTCGCCTCAGCCCAAACATGGCCCATTAGGGACACCCAACTCCTAGAGTTGGAGAGCAGAGGTTATTTAAAATCGTAAGATTACCTAGCACTGAAACATCTTAGCTCACAGAAGCCATTCTAGTTTTAGTAGATCAGAGCTTGAGCTCCAGAAGGCTGTTACGAGTTCGGTGTAAACACAAGCACTGGGCCTTCTATTAAACTGACCTCCCTCTACGATGATGAGAGGATGAGAGCACCATAGGTTCGAGGATGTTATATGCTATTAGAATACCCCGTAGATGGGAGCCTTGTAGTGTTGGGCTCGCTGGAACCCATAAGACTCGGGTTGAACGAGTGCAACGTGTGGGGTGGAGGTAGCTCCACTCTAAGATTCCCCCTAACGATAGGTGGTTTTGCTTGAGTAGTGTTAAGACATCCTGTAGCTATCCAGTGTTAGCCCTACTCGTGTGTCCTCTCTTAGGCTATAGTAGTGTTGCGCCATCTTTCTAGCTATTTCTTTGAGTTTAACCACTAGCTCGTGCATGCTCTCCCCGAGGTCCTCCTCTAGTTTCTCCCAGCTACTTCCTTGTAGTGCTTTTGCTATGAGTAGTTTCTCCTCTACATCAGCTAGCTTTGGTCTCTCATCTCCGCCTTGCACCCAGTATGCTTTGGCTAGCTCGTGTACTATGTCGTTTACAGCCTCGTATGTCATGAAGCTGTAGCAGTAGGTCCAGAGTCTGTCTAGCTGTATCTTAGTTAGAGTAGGTTTATACCCAGGTATTACCTCCTTGGGCTCCTGGTTTAGGAGTTGTTGTGCTATCTCAACCTCCAGGTCTTTGTAGGCGTCGTAGAGGCTGTCTAGGAGTTTTATCTTGAACTCTTTTAAGGCCACTCCTACCAGCTCCTCCGCCTCCGGTTTAACGGCTTTAATTACTAGTGTTGTGTACTCCCCGCTAACAGGGTTTCTATCCGGGCTTAGATGTACTGCTTTAAAATCGTTCTTTAACCAGAATCTTAGTAGTTGCTCGTTAACCCCAAAGCCCGAGCCAACCCAGTCTAAACCTCTATCTCTAGCCTCCTCTATGATGTGTTGAAGCGCTCTAGAGCCAATACCCATACCTTGAACCTGGGGGTGTGTAGCTATCCTCACTATACGCCACCCCTTCAGCCTTCCAAACTCCCTAAGCCTAACGTGTTTGAGGAGCCTATCCGGTATAATGTTACCTGAGATTCTATCACCCATGAGAAGCCTCTCCACCAGCTCCTCCTCAAGGCCCCCCTCTTCTGCTATCTGTATAGCCGATACTATCTTCTTACCCCTAGCCGTCCTCATAGCCCTTACTATGTGGTGCGGTGCATCGGCTAAGAGGCCTAGATCGTCCGGCTCGTTCCTATAGTGTGCTAAGACGTATATTCCGAAAAGCTGTCTTAGAGTAGCCTCACCATCCTTGTTGAATAGCTCCTCTGGATCCAATCTAACATACTCTAGGTTACCAGACTTTATATCCTCTAAATCCACATCATCGAGCTCCGCTGGCTCAGCATCTAACAGGAGCGTGTCGAAAAGCCATTTCTCTATAGGGTCCCCCCTAGCATACCTTATAGGCTCCTCCATATCCACAGACTTCAGGAGCGTACTGGGATCGCTTTTTATAGTGGAAAGGAATCTAACACTAAACCCCCTACCAGCCCCCTCATACCCGTGTATTGTAGCTGCGAACACGATCCTATCATGGCTCCTCCATATCTTATGTAGTAGTGGGACGTGTATACCGCTAGCCTCGTCAACAGCTACTATGTCAGCGCTAAGCCTCGGTATCCTGTAAGGCTCCCAGTACTCAAGGCTAAACTTCCTACCCTGTATCTCTATAATATAACCTCCCCTCTCTACAGGCCTAGGATCTAATCCCACCACCCTAGCTGCCTTCAATGCCAGCTCCATTAAACTCTGAACATTAGAAACCTCAGGAGCGGTCACCAGTATTCTAACCCTATGTTTAACCTCGCCCAACAGCTTAGCTAACCCCACAATCCCTATGCCAACAGCACAACTCTTACCCCTACCCCTATCAGCTGTAACAACCATAACCTTCCTCTTACCACGTGGAGGCCTCTCGTAGAACCACTCCATAGACTTTATAACGTTAACCTGATCCTGTGTTAAAGCTAGGCTGTAGAGCTCCTCCGGGAACATGTTACCCTTTGGAATAACAATTTCAGCCCTAGAAGGGGCTTCAACCTCATATGAAGACCCGCTTACGAGCTTCTCCAGGTCTAGGTTGTAGATGAAGATATTACCGTTATGCTCTAGAAGCTTCCTCTTAAACCACGATATGAAAACATGCCTAGGCTCCTTAAAACCAGGTACTAGTAGGTTACCCTTAAATATCGTTATCATCTTATTCCATTCATCCCAGGGAGGTGCCTGGATTACTATCAAACCCCCTCCTTCCACTATGCCTATAAGCCTACCTACATCATTTGGTTTAAGATCATTAGTTAAATCTAGAACTAGAAGCTGGAATGTGGTTCCAAGGAATCTCTCGCTCTCCTCATAAACCCCTATGGTAGGTTCTATGCTCCTAGAAGCCTCCTTAACAGCTCTCCCCACAATCTCCTTTCTTATCCTAGCATCCTCAAACTCGTCGTGGAATACGTAGAGTAGCTTAAGCTTCCTCTCATCACCACTCCTCCTTCTAACCCTCTCATAGTATAGTAGGGTTCTAGCCGTTACAGCACCCACCCTGAAGGGGTCGGAGCCCGAGTAGACCACAGCAATCCTATACCTATTCCTTAGAGCACTTCTAACAACATCTCCCAGGCTCCGTATAAACCTAACCGCTTTAACCCCAGACTTCTTATCCAGATCCTCCAGAGTCTCAAGGATCCCCTTTTCAACATCCTCTCTCATAGACATTAAAGGCACCCAGCCTGATACCGCCCTCAGACCCAAGACATCTGTTATCTAAGCTTGGAGCTTATTAAGCTCACCGATCTCACCATGCCTAGAGCTCGGAAGATAGCGAAAGCCCCTGTAGCTACTCTAGCTCGTGGCACACTACTATGGCGAAAACCCCCTCTCTTCAAGTACTGATTGTGGAGACCGGGTGAAGGACGTGCTTTAAGAGCCTCCAGATATTTTATATGAGGGGGGTCATGGTTGGCTCGAGCTCCTAGTGTTGTTAATGAGGGTGACTTAGTAGTCTTAGCTGTTGTTAGGGGTGGTTCTGTTAGGTCTTACTATTTTAAAGTAAGGTCTGTTAACGTCTACTCCACTATAGCTGGTATGGTGAGAGGCTCTAGTATAGTTGGGAGGGGTTATGGCGAGTGTTTTGAACTGGCTGATGGGGAGGCTTGTGTTTTGAAGCCTACGTTAAGGGAGATTCTCGATAATTTCTATGAGAGGGCTACACAGGTAGTCTACCCTAAGGACGCTGGCCTCATAAGCTTTGAGCTAGGCCTAAAACCTGGGATGCGGGTCTTAGAGGGTGGTGCGGGTAGTGGTTTTTTAACGAGCGAGATCGCCAGGATAGTGTGTCCTACAGGTAGAGTCTATAGCTATGATGTGAAAGCGGAGAATCTAGAGGTTGCAGAAAGGAATTTAAGGATGTCAGGTTTACTTGATTGCGTCGAATTAAAGTTAGGCGATGTAAGGGCAGGTGTGAGAGAAGAGGACTTAGACGCAGCTGTACTCGACATCCCAGATCCCTGGGAGGCCCTAGAACCGCTATCTAGAAACCTCAAGCCCTCAGCACCCCTCGTAGCATTCATACCAACACTAAACCAGGTGGTCAAACTAGTGGATATCGTGATGAAGAGCAAGAACTGGATACTAGTAAGAATAGTAGAGGTTAGCGAAAGAGACCTAGACTTCTCACGAGAAGCTATAAGACCGTCGAAGACAACGACATTCACAGGATACATAGCTGTTCTAAGAAAAGTTAATAGAGTACAGAATACACTATTAACCTAAACTACCACCCCCTGATGGAAAGACCTAGCAAACCTCGCCTTAAAGGTGAAGTTAGACTTTGAAGGTTAGGCTTTTAAACCTCTGGAGCTCGGAAGGCACACCGCTAGAGTAGTGATGATAATATCTAGTTGAAATCGAGGGCTTGAGGTTGCGGGGCCGAAACCCGCCTTGGAGTACAACTTACTCCCAGGCCTTGATGAGATGTTTGAAACCATAACCCCCTCCGCCAGGGGTAACACCCTGGATCCAGAGGTTCGAAACCCCGCCTTCCAAAGGCGGGGAGAGGTCATAACCTCCTTTTCCACCTTTCGAGATCGACCATCTGCATCCTCTACAATAGGGCTTGCTGAGTTTGCCTTCAACATCATCTCGTCGTATGGAGTGCTGCTTCAAGGATAGCATGTTTAAGAGCTAAGGGTGTGGTGGTTCTCACACGTTTCTTCGGGAGCTTTTTTTCCAAACTCCTCATAACTCTGGGGATTTAAGAGGTTGCATGTAGTTAGAGGGTTTAAACTGTTACACACATTTAAAGGTGGGAATTTCCGGGTGTAAGATGCTTTAGCAGACAGGGGTTAGCCAGCTCTTATATCTTACATCTACGCTTGTAACGATGTTTTGGTAAATCTCTTTCAACCTCATGGTTATAGGTCCTGGTTTTCCATCGCCTACAGGTTTTCCATCAACTTCCAGCACTGGAGTTATCTCTGCAGCCGTCCCGGTTAGGAATATTTCGTCTGCTACTAGTAACTCCTCTCTCGTTATATCCCTCTCCTCTACTGTGTAGCCTTCGTCTCTCGCTATTCTCATAACAGAGTCTCTTGTTATGCCTTCAATTATGGAGGCTGTGATTGGCGGTGTCTCTATCACCCCCCTTCTAACTATGAAGACGTTCTCCCCAGAGCCTTCGGCTACGTAACCTCTCCAGTCCAGTAGTATGGCTTCATCGTAACCCTCCCTTCTAGCCTC
>Ga0081478_135783_pt1 | contig 20576 bp, 14 predicted proteins | sample OctSprmetagenome_FD_70983 | JGI IMG/M metagenome (GOLD analysis project Ga0081478, IMG submission 70983) | Hot spring and microbial mat streamer communities from Octopus Spring Streamers, Yellowstone National Park, USA - T=80-84 v2 (version 2) | ecosystem: Environmental > Aquatic > Thermal... | reverse complement strand
TTGATAGTGTTCGGAAAATCAATAATTTAAGTTTTTAAGTTATTTTTATAAGTTGTTGATTATCAATAATTTGTAAAACATAGTTTGGCTGTTTATTGATATATAGTTTTCCGAACAAGAAGGTTGAAAAATTATGCTTTGTCCAATAAGTAGTGTTAAGTAATTGATAATCAATAACTTATGAAAATTTTAGGAAATTGCTGAATTTATTGGGGGTTTATGAAGGGGGCGAAAGCCCCCTGCCGAAAAATGGGCATTTATAAGGCGAAGCCTTATTTTTAGGGTGGGTGAGGAAAATAAAGAAAAATAAATAATTTTGGAATTATTAGACAAGGCAGTAGAAAAATGCTTTGTCTAGTAAATGATGTTAAGTGATTGATAATCAATAACTTGCAAAGATTTTAATAAACTTATAGATTTTATTAGGGTTTTATTAAAGAGAAAAGATTTTTGAGGGTAAAAAATGAGGTCTTTTGAAGTCTTGGTCTTTATTTTAGGATGGACAAGAAAATTATAGTTAAATAAATGGTTTCAGAATTACTAGACAAAGCAGAAAAATTAAAAATTTATGCTTTAAAATTTTGACGCTGGACAACTTGTTATATGCATTATCGTAAGGTGGTTAAGGGATAAGGGACGAGGCACGGGTTTTTATCGTCCCTATAAGGGGTTGAAACCCTTTTATCCAATCATAGATTGTGTCGTGAAGGAAATAGTTTTTATCGTCCCTATAAGGGGTTGAAACACGCAAACAATAACCCAATAAAATCAACTTAATAAAACTTTAAAATTTCAGATATGGAGAAAATTCTTGATAATGGTTTTATTAGAATTGTTGATTTTATGGGAGGTGACTTTTCAGTAGTTCAATCAGCAAGAGTTTCTTTTGGACAAGAAACAAAAGGACCAATTAAAGACATAAAACTTATAGAGTATTTATTAAAAAACAAGCATGAGACACCATTTGAGCATTCAGTTTTTAAATTTCATATTAAATGTCCAATTTTTGTAGCAAGGCAATGGTTTAGACATAGAATTGGCTCATTTAATGAAATATCTTTAAGATATGTTGAATATCAAGATGAATTTTATATTCCAACATTTTTTAGGAAACAATCATTAAACAACAAGCAAGCAAGTTTAGAAGAAGAAGTTGAAAATTCAGAAGAATTAATTCAAGAACTAAAAGAAATTTATTCAATTATTAAAAAATTTTATAATAAGCTTTTAGAGAATAATGTGGCAAGAGAAATGGCAAGGATTATTTTACCGCTATCAACATATACTCAATTTTATTGGACAATAAACGCAAGAAGCTTAATGAACTTTATAAGTTTAAGAGCGGATATAAATGCCCAATATGAAATTAGATTATACGCAAGAGCAGTTGCTAAAATTTTTAGAGATAAAATGCCCATTACTTTTAAGTTTTTTGTTCAATATGCTTATTTTGGCAAAGATGAAGAAATTTTTAAACTTAAAGATGAAATGGAAAATTGGGATTTAGAAAAAATATATAAGGAGCATTTAGAAAATGTGTGGAATAGTAGGCATTTATAAAAGGAAAGAAAATTCAAGTAATATATTTGATATTGCTAAAAAAGTTTTATTTTCATTGCAACATAGAGGTCAGGAATCAGCGGGAATTTGTATCCTTAAAGAAGATAATGACCTTTTCGTATATAAAGGATTAGGACTTGTAAATCAAGTTTTTTCAAATATATCAAATGTTGATGGTAAAATAGCAATTGGACATACAAGATATTCAACATCAGGAAGCAAGGCAAATATAAGAAATGCACAACCAATAACATATTATTATAAAAATTCTTGGCTTGCTATTGCACATAATGGAAATATACCAAATGCAAATGAAATTAGAAAAATTTTAGAGGAAGAAGGCTCTATTTTCTCAACAAATTCAGACACAGAAGTATTTTTACATCTTTATGTTAAATTAAAAGGCTCTTTTAAAGAAATTTCAAAAATTATTCCTTATGCTTATTCTATCATTATGCTTGACAATAATAGGTTATTAGGATTTAGAGATGCTTATGGTTATAGACCTTTATTTCTTGGCATTAGTGAAGAATTTTATATTTTTGCTTCTGAAAATTCAGCAATTAGTCAATTTGATTTTATAGATGAAATTATTGAGATAAATCCAGGTGAAGTTTATATTATTGAAAATAATGAAATTTATAAGGAAAAATTTAGCACTTCTGAAAAACATAGATTTTGTATATTTGAGCTAATTTACTTTTCAAGACCTGATAGCAAACTATTCAATTACCAAGTTTATCAATTTAGGAAAGAATGTGGAAAAAGATTAGCACTTTTAGAAGATAAAGAAATTGATATTGTAATTCCTGTTCCTGATTCGGGTTTAGCAAGTGCTATTGGCTATTCACAAACATTAAATAAACCATTAGAACTTGGACTTATAAGAAATCATTATTCAGGAAGAAGTTTTATTCAACCTGATAACATTTCAAGAAAAGAAACAATAAGAAATAAATTATTTCCAATAAGAGAAGTTATAGAAAACAAAAGAATTGCCTTAATAGATGATTCTATAGTTAGGGGAAACACCTCAAAAGAAATTATTAAACTAATTAGAGAAAACAATGCTAAGGAAATTCATTTTAGAATTGCTTCACCTCCAATTGTAAATCCATGTTTATATGGCATAGATATGCCTACAAAAGAAGAATTAATAGCAAATAGAATGGATTTGGAAGAATTAAGAAAATTTTTAAATGTTGATAGTTTAAGATACTTACCTATGGAGCATTTAAAAGATGTTGTTTTTGAAAATAAAGATAATTTTTGTTATGAGTGTTTTTTAAATTGTCAAAATTCCAAAAAGCTTAAAAATTAAGCTAATAATGAATTATTATTTGAAAACTGAAATAAAAAAGTTGCTGATTTTCGAAAATTTAAAATTATTCACTTTTCGCTTTATTTTATCAAATTATTCCTAAACCTTAACATTTTAGCACTATGGAATATGTTATTTCAATTATTTGAAGATGATAAGATGATTGAGAAGATAAAGCGCAAATTGCCTTATATGTTTTTTATCGCAGAAATTGAAATGTCAAGGTCTGGTAAAGTTGGAATGGAAGTTGGCACTCTGCGAGAACAAATTTTAATAGCACTTTTGATTTATAAATTTGGCTATGAAAATGTGAAACCTAACCCGATTACTACCGAAGATTTTGACCTCAAATTATATGGGAAACCTGTTTCCATAAAAACAATAAAGAAAAGTCTGCCCAAAAGAATTAAAAAGTTTTCTGGAAGTGGTATAAAACTTGTATGGACAGTTGATTGGGAAAAAGTAGAAAATTTTTACAGAAACTATGAGCCAAGAAGTGAGATACTACTTGTGGAAGTATCTTGGTATAAAAATGGAGGACTTTATTATATTCCACTTGAAGTTCAAAGAGAAATTTTTGAAGAAATAGGAAGAGATAGATATTTGTATCGCTATAAAAGAGGAACAAACCCAAGAGGTGTTGAGATAAGCAATGAGGGAATCAAAAGGCTAATTGAACACCCACAAACGAAGAAAATAGATATTTTTTGGAAAAAACCAGAAATCGGAGCTGATATAATTTACAAGCCATATCAGAGGTGGGTTGAATTATGGGCAGAAGAATAGGAACAAAAACAAGCTCTTTTGGCTCACCTGGTAGAATAAATCATGATTCATCAGTTTTTTATTCTCGCAAGTTATTCCAAAACCTTCCAAAAGAAAAATCAGTTGAATATATTGAAAACAAGATACCTGATGAATTTCTAAACAAAATTTTCCGTAAATCAAGTGAAGATATGAGCGAACTTCCCTCAAATAGTGTTCATTTAGTTGTGACATCTCCTCCTTACAATGTAGGCAAAGAATATGATAAAGACCTTAATCTAAATGAATATAGGGAATTTTTAAAAAAGGTTTTTTGTGAGGTAAAGAGAGTTCTTGTGCCAGGTGGAAGATTATGTATTAATATTGCAAATATTGGGAGAAAACCTTATTTGCCCTTGCATGTTTATATAATACAAGATATGCTTGAACTTGGTTTTTTGATGAGAGGAGAAATTATATGGAACAAAGCAGGTGGGGGGAGTCCATCAACCGCCTGGGGTTCTTGGCTTTCTGCAAAAAATCCAACTTTAAGAGATCAACATGAATATATTCTTGTTTTCTCAAAAGATACATTCACAAGGCAAAATCCATTTAATAGGAAAAGCACTATTTCCCGTGATGAATTTCTTGAATTTACAAAAAGTGTATGGACGTTTCCAGCAGTATCTGCAAAAGGAATAGGTCATCCAGCTCCTTTTCCTGTTGAACTACCATATAGATTAATTCAGCTCTACACTTTTGAAGGTGAAGTAGTACTAGACCCATTTATGGGAAGTGGTCAAACCGCAATTGCAGCCTTAAAATCAAAGAGATTTTATATAGGTTACGAAATAGTCCAAGAATATGTAGAGCTTGCTCAAAAAAGAATAGAAACTTTTCTAAATTGTCAAAATTCCAAAAAGCTTAAAAATTAAGCAAATATGAATTATTATTTGAAAACTGAAATAAAAAAGTTATTGATTTTCAAAAACTTAAAATTATTTACTTTTCGCTTTATTTTATCAAATTATTCCTAAACCTTAACATTTTAGCACTATGGAAAGGGAACTTCTTAATTACTTTGATAATGACCCTTTAAGGGTTGATGTTTTCATCAAAAAATATGCACTCAAAGATGAAAAAGGTGATATAGTAGAAAAAACTCCTACGGAATTTTTCAGAAGGTTAGCAAAAGCAATAGCAAGTGTAGAAAAGGATAAAGAGTATTGGGAAGAAAAGTTCTATTACATTCTCAAAGATTTCAAATTTGTGCCTGCTGGAAGAATTCTATTTGGAGCAGGTAATAATTATGTTCCAAAGAATACATTATTAAACTGCTATGTTATTCCAATAAAAGAAGATTCCATAGAAGGCATATATGATTGCGCAAAGGAAATGGCAAGAACATATAGTTGGGGTGGAGGAGTAGGAACTGACATTTCAATACTAAGACCAGCAAATTCACCTGTTCTAAATAGTGCAAGATTTTCAACGGGAGCAGTTTCATTTATGCATTTATTCTCATTAACAACAGGTTTAATTGGACAAGAGGGAAGAAGAGGTGCATTAATGATAACCATAGATGTTAGTCATCCAGATGTTGAGTTATTTATTTATGCTAAATCAAAACCAGATTTCTTTACACTTGAAGTAATAAAACAAAATTCATATAAATATAATGAAGAACAGCTTAAAATTATTGAAGATATTTTAACAAGGCAACAGGTAAAATTCGCTAATATATCAGTGAAAATTAGAGATGAATTTATGAAAGCGGTTTTAAATAATGATGATTGGGAATTATGGTATCCTGATATTGTAAGAAATCCAAAAATATCTGAGAGTGAAATTGAAGAGATGCTTAATAATAATTGTGCTATTACATTTGATAGAATTTTAAGTCCTTATGATGTTAATCTTTATAAAAATGAATACATGCTTTTTGAAGCAAAAAATGGTGAGATTGAGTATAAAGGTAGAAGATTTGAATTAAGGAAGAAGAGAGTTTATAAAGTTGTAAAGGCAAGAGAATTATGGGACAAAATTGTTAAAAGTGCTTGGGAAAGTGCTGAGCCTGGTCTTATATTTTGGGATACAATTATTAAAAATCATAATGCCCAATACTTTCAACCTGTCTTATCAACAAATCCTTGCTCAGAAAAACCACTTCCCGCTTATGGTAATTGTGATTTAGGCTCATTAAATCTTACAAAATTTGTAAAAAACAACGATTGGAATTATGAGTTATTAAAAGAAGTTATTCCTATTGCTGTGAGATTTTTAGATAATGTTATTGATGTTTCAAAATATCCATTAAAGGAGCAAGAAATTTCAAGTAAATCAGCAAGGAGACTTGGACTTGGAATTTTAGGATTGGCAGATGCTCTTGCTATGATGAAAATTAGATATGATTCTGATGAAGCACTTGAAAAAGTTGAAAGTTTAATGAGATTTATTAGGGATGAAAGTTATAGAGCTTCTGTTAATTTGGCAAAGGAAAAAGGAGCATTTGAGAAATTTGATTTTGAAAAGTGGTCCAATAGTGAATTTGTAAAAAGATTACCAAAAGATATTTTAGAAGATGTTAAAAAGTATGGTATTAGAAATGTAGAAATTCTTTCAATTGCTCCAACAGGCTCTATTTCTATACTTGCAGGTAATGTATCCTCTGGTATAGAGCCTATATTTTCATTAAAATATATTCGCTATTCTCTTGGGAACTTTTATTATGTTTATCATCCACTTGTAAAGAAATATCTTAATAAAAATGATGATGAAATAACAGATGAGGATTTAAAGAAGCTTCCTGATTATTTCAGAACTGCTCATGAGATAAATTGGGAATATAGGGTAAAATTACAAGGATTAATACAAAGATATGTTGATAGTGCTATTAGCTCCACAATAAATCTTCCAAATGATATAGATGTTGAAACTGTTAAAAAGCTTTATTTTATGGCTTGGAAAGAAGGATGTAAAGGCATAACAATATATAGAGAAGGAAGTAGAGAGGGTGTTTTAATAAGTGAAAAGAAAGAGGAAAAGAAAAAGGAAAGTTCATTAAAACCTATAAAGAAAGAAAGACCATTTGCTGTGAGTGGCGTTACTTATAAAATTAAATATAAAGGAAGAAAATGGTATGTTACTGTAAATGGTGATGAGAAAGGAATGCCAATTGAAATTTTTGCTCATAGCTCAGATATGGTTGGACTTGAATGGAGTACTGCTCTTTCTATGATGATTTCAGCAGTTTTAAGAAAACTTTCGGAAAATGACGACCCAAAATTCATCGTGGAAAATTTATTTAAGGTTAAAGAAATACAAGGTCAAGGGTATGTATATAGGGGCTTTTATATGCCATCTGAGCCAGCAGTTTTGGGATTAGCATTAAAGCTATTTATTGAAGGTGTAAGAAATGGTAATTTGGAGGCGAAAGGTGAAATAGCAACACCAACTCTAACATTTATAGATGAGAAAGGAAATATAAAACCAAAATTAGAAATGGAAGTTCTAAAAGATGCTGAAATGTGTCCAAATTGCTCAAATAGAACCTTACTAAAAGGAGAGAGAGCAAAGGAACTTGCGGATTGCTCAACATTTTGTTTAAGTTGTGGATTTTCAAAGTGTGATTAGTGATAGCATTTATAAATAATTTTCCAACACCTCAAAAAATATACTTATTTAATTTGCTTTATGAAAAACTTAAAAACAAAATGATATTTTTCTTTACGGATTTTTCAAGTCCAAGAAGAGAAAGTTGGAAAAAATATATAAACGAAATAAATTTTCCTTATGAAATAATAGAAACTCATAGAATTTTAAATAAGTTTTCAAAAGATGTAGGAAGTATATTGATTCTGAAAAAATCTCCTGACTTTAAAAAATTTAAAAAGGTTGTAATAAGTGGAGGATTAAATATTCTTGAATTTCAAGTTGCTAAAAGTTTATTGAATTTAAAAATTCCGTATTTTTTGTGGATAGAAAGTTTTAATTTGAAAGAAGGTAATAGCTTGTTTTTACCATTTCGTTATTTAATAAGAAAGTTTTTATTTACTAATTCAGTTTCCGTTATTTGTGGAAGTAAAATGTCAGTAGAGCATGCGAGAAAAATGGGAGCTAAAAGTATTATTTTAAATTGGACATCTTTTAACATTTATAAATTTAATTTTGAAAAATTTCACCAAGGCAATTTTTTAAAAATTTTATTTGTTGGAAGACTAATTAAGAGAAAGAGAATTTTTGATATTTTAAAAGCTTTAAAGGGTTTATATGAATATAAACTTGATATTGTTGGTAGTGGTCATTTATATGATAAGTTGAGAAATTATGTTCAAAAAAATAAATTGTGTGTTGAATTTAAAGGAGAAGTTGATTATAAAAAAATGTCTGAAATTTATAAAAATTACGACATTTTAATTTTGCCTTCTGAAAGTGAGGTTTTTGGTTATGTCGTAATAGAAGCAATAATGTCCTCATTAGCAGTTATTGTTTCAGATCAAGTTGGAGCAAAGGACTTTGTAAGGGAAGATTTTCACTTTAAGGTTGGGGACATTAGAAAATTAAGAGAGAACATTTTAAAATTAAGAGATAGTAATTTGAGAAATGAGCTTGTTAAGTATTCAAAAGAATTAGTTTTAAATTATGCTAAACCAGAAGATTGGGTAAATAGATTTTTAGAGGTTTTAAAGGATTGATGATTTTAAAGCAAATTGACCATCAATAACTTATAAAAATTTTAAGAAATTACTGAATTTATTAGAGGTTTATTTAAGGGTGCGAAAGCTCTCTGCCGAAAAATGGGTATTTATAGGGGCGAAGTGCTTTGTTCAGTAAATAATGTTAAGTTCTTGATAATCAATAAGTTATAAAAAATTTTCTAAAACTATTGATTTTATGGGGGTAATTTAAGGGGGACGAGGCCCCCCAAGGCAAAAGATGGGGTATTTATAAGCCGTAGGCTTAATTTAAGGGTGGGTGGGGAAATAAAGTAATAATCGTAATTTCAGAATTATTAGACAATGCAGAGGTGAAGCATAAATCTCCCTTAAAATTTTAATAATGTTTTTCTTAAAATTTCTTTATAAAATTTATATTATGACATTAAGAATTGAAGTTTTAGGTTATAGACCAGATCATAGTGTTTATTTGTTTTGGCATAATAAAATTTTTCCACTTTTGAGAGTTCTTAAAGGGAAAAAAGGAAAGGTTTTAATATCTCCAAGCAGGGATGGAAAAATAGCAAGTTATATTGTAAGAAGTTATGGATTTGAGGTTATTGAAAGCTCATATAGAAAGGATAGATTTAAAGGAGCTCTTGAAATTATAAAAACTTATAACCTTAAATTATCCTTAGGGATAATTCCAGATGGACCTCTTGGACCAAGGTATAAAGTAAAACCTGAATTATTTAAATTACTAAAAAAACTAAATGCGAATATAACACTAATTGGTGTAGGGTATAAAAAATTTATAACTTTTAAAAGTTGGGATAAATTTGAATTACCATTACCATTTAGCAAAGTTTTCATTATATTTTCAAACTATAATATAAATGAGTTTGAAAGTGAAATTTCACTTTCAGAAGAACTAATTAAGCTAAATAAATGGGCAGAAAAAATAGCAAGGCACATTTAAATTAAATTATATCTTTTAAGGGCATATCTTATTATTTTTTCAAGCATTTCTTCATATTCCATTCCTTTCCATTCACTCATGATTTTTAATTTTCCATCCCAAGACCAACCAGGATTAGGATTAACTTCAAGTAATTTAGGAATACCATCAGAAGAAAATCTAATATCAAATCTTCCATAATCTCTTAAATCAAGTCTATTATATAATTTCAGAATCATATCATATAATCTTTCTTCAATGTCTTTATCAAGTTCTGCTGGAATATATTTAATTTTTCTATAGTACTCAGAATTAAAATCCCATTTTGCCTCATAACCACAAATTGGTGGCAAATCCTCTGGAAGTTCAGAATAATCAATTTTCAAAATTGGTAATATTTCATAATCGTAAGGTAAATTTCCCAAAATACCTATACTAATTTCATCACCTGTTAAAAATTCTTCAACAAGAATTGGAATGTTAGGGAATTGTTTTCTCAATCTATTTAATGCTTCTGTAAATTCAATAGGATTATAAACAACGGAATCTTTATATATTCCTTCACTTCCATCACCAAAGTTTGGTTTTAAAATAACAGGAAAATTTGCGGGAATGTTATATGTCGTATCGTCAGGCATAATAAGATATTCATCAGGAGTAGGAATATCAAGAGAATTAGCTATTGATTTAACAAGCGATTTATCAAAACATATGGCAAGTGTATGAGGAGGAGAACCTGTATAAGGTATTCCAAGAACTTCCAATAATGCTGGAATATGTAATTCCATTTTTGGATTATTATTATATCCATCATCACATAAATTAAAGACTAAATCTGTTTTTAAATTCCCAAGTTCATAAAATAGACCCTTATGACTTTCAATATAATTAAATTTATAACCTTCAAGTTTTGAAAGAGCAATTTTTAATTGTCTTATTGATTCCATTTCATAATTATCATCAGATTTTAAATTTGTATCACCCAATAAAACCGTTATATTAAATATCTTTATTTTAGGACTAATTTTAATGTTATGTTTTGGAGCAACAGCAGTTAAAACAATTCTATTTTCCATCAAACCCAAATCCATATTTCTTTTTGATTGAGATAATAAATTTGTATGAAATGTAATATCTATAAAACCAACACTTCTAAGCATTTCTTCAATTTCAGATTGTGAATATAATCTTTCAGAATAAATTTGATCGACAACTACACCTTTTTGAGCATGAATTACAATTTCTCTTGAAATTAAAAGTCTTTTATCATGAGAAAGTTGTCTTTCTCTTAAAACAACATATTTATCATCTATCCACTCCCAAGTATATGGCTTATAATGGTTTCTGACATAATTTCCATCTGCGATATCTAAAAGTAAAGTGCTATAAGGCTTTAAAACTCTAAAAACTTCTCTTAAAACTTTGTAATCATCAGAGGCATTTGAAAAATATCCAAAACTATTACCAAGTATAAGAACATAGTCAAATGTATTATCTTTATAAGGCAAATTTCTTGCATCACCTTTTCTAAATTTAATTTTTAGACCTTCCCTTTTTGCTCTCTGTTTTGCCTTCCTTATTAGATATTCAGATAAGTCAATACCTTCAATTTCTCTATATCCTCTTTTATAAAATTCAATCGTATGCCTTCCTTGACCACAAGCCAAATCAAGTATTCTATCATCCTTTTTAGGTTTTATAATTTCAAGAAATATATCAACTTCTTTTTCAGTAAGTTCATCATCCATAACGACATCAGCATCGGTTTTGAGGTATATTGAATCAAATATATACTTCCACCATTCAGGATTAACAAAATCTTCAAGAGAGTCCAATCTACCTTTGAACTTGCGAAGCTTCTTATCCTTATCTTTTAAAATCTCTCTCATTTCAAGTTTGAAATTTTAGAGCATGAATTTTAACTTTCAAAATCCTTAGGTTTATCAATCTCCTTGCTTTTAGATTTATTAGATTCAATTTGCTTTCTTTCTGAACTAAGAATTTCTAAAACTCTTTCCCTAAATGAAAATCCTAAAAAGAAGGAAATGGTAAGTAAAAATAAGTGTATGAATTCTTGCGAGAAACCAGCTCTTCTTAAAAATTCAAAAAGACCTACTTTCTTAATAGAAGAGAAAATCCACCATCCTTCTTTGTATTCAAAAATCGGAAAATTGAAGATGATTAAAAGAATTATGTATATAACAAACCCTGTTATTATACCTGCTATGGTTTTGTTATTCATGGCAAACTCACCTCCTTTTGATACATAATAAACAAGAAATCCTATAATTAAGGCTACAATAACAATACTTGCTATTTTAAATAAGAATTCCAAAAGCCATAAAATAGCACCTGCTCCAAAGATAATCCCTAATATATATAAAATAGGCATTTTTAAATTTTAAAGCCAATAATTCTAAAACTATTGCCTTGTCCAATAATTCTAAAACTATTAATTTTTCTTCATTTTGCCCACCCACCCTATATTTAAGCCTTCGGCTTATAAATGCCCATTTTTTGGCAGGGGGCTTTCGCCCCCTTAAATAAACCCCCAATAAAATCAATAATTTTCTGAAATTTTTAAAAGTTCTTGATTATCAATTACTTAATACTATTTATTGAACAAAGCATAAAGCTATTGCTTTGTCTAATAATTCTAGAATATAGATTATTTCTTATTTTTCTCACCCACCCTGAAAATAAGGCTTCGCCTTAAAACTTTCGTCCCCTTCAATAAACCCCCGATAAAATCTATAATTTCCTGAAATTTTCATAAGTTAATTGCCAAGGCAAATTATTTTTGCTCAATTGCCTTTAATTTTTCTTCTATTCTAAAATTCATATAGTTGATAAATTCTTGGTCATTTACTTTAAGAATTTCTGACTTTAAATTATTTAATAGTCTTTTAGCTTCGTCAAATCTCTTTAAATTTATTAGATTGTCTGCAATTTCCAAATCAACTTGATAAATTTGAAAATAAACGAAATTATCTTTTAATGTTAAGGCTTGAAGAAACCTTTTACCAAATTCAAAAAATTTAATGGATTTTTCATAATCTCCTTTTATTTTTAAAGCATTTGCTAATGAAAATGCTACTGTTGCGTAGTTTCTATAAATTCTTTGGTGATTTTCATCCTTATAAACACTTTCATCAAATATACTTCTATATCTGAAAATTGTATCTTTTAAGACTTTATATTTTTTTGCGTAATTTTCAATATAATCAATTGGGTCAAAATTTCCACTTAATAAATAGGCAGTTCTTTGAATGTTAATAGAAGAAAATTCTTCATTTGTATCTGATACATAATCATTATTTATACGCCAAGCTAATCCTTCAAGAATAAATAATTTCTTATAATCTTTATAAGCATTAGGGTCACAAGTTATTGAAAAATAAATTGGAACTTTAAATTCCCTACCAATTATAACTTCCTTTACAAATTTTTCACCATCTTCAAGGTAAATTTTTGGAATTTTGACAATTCCCTTTTCTGTTAAAACATTAACATAATCTTTTGTTTTATAACCAACACTTGTTGCAATCATATCTCTAATAGCCAAATCTCTCAATAGCAAAAATCTATTATTAGAAATAGGTATAAAAACAGGTAGCTTATCAATATCTTCATAACTAAAACTTATAGGAGCACCCCATCCTTTAAGTTGCTTTATATACCAATTTGTATTTAATAGTGATAGGTTAGCATTAAATATATCTCTTCTATAACCTAAAACCTCTTGAACAAACCAAACAGGAAATGTATCATTATCTCCATTCGTAAATAGAACAACACCATCTTTTGATACAATTGGACTTGAAAGAATATTATATGGAAAATCTTCTGCTATATAATTTTTATGCCTATCGTTGTATTTCCAATTATGATTTATCATAGCAAAAACAACACCAAATGAAAATAAAAATCCTATTAAAGTAGTAATTATGATACTTGGACTAAATTTTTCCCTTTTCATTAACATTTGATTATATTTTTCTCTTTCAATAGGATTAGAAAGAACCTTATAAGCTTCTTCTATTTTTTCTGACTTTTCGTTTATCTTCCTATATGCTTCTTCTATTTGCTCAAAACTTGCATCTCTATTTAAATTTAGTATTTTGTAGTAATCTTCCTTATAAAATAGGCTGTCAATTCCTTTTTTTATAATCCTTAAAACTTCTAATAATCCAAAGCCACTATAAAATATAATTGAAGCATAAAGCAAAACATAGAAGTACTCCCTATCCCTTACTTCCATTCTAACTTGTCCTGTAATCATATCAGGTTGAGCGTTTGCTGGATTTACAGGAAGGCTTGGAGCATCTGCTGGATTTTGATAAATAAATAATCCGATTACTGCTACTACAAGTCCAAAGAAGTATAACCAGAATAATTTTTTATTTTCACTATAATTTACAAAAATTCCAACAATCATTAATCCTAATAAAATATATAAAATTGGGAGAAATTGCTCTCTTGTTATATATGGAATTGATATAAATTGCCAAGAGGTATAAGTCCATAAAACTTGTAATTGCTCAATTAGTGGGATTCTTCTTTCAAGGGGATTTGGAGGTCCATATTGCTTTCTTGTTAGCATATCCATAAATGCTAACCAATTTGATGGATCACCTTCATTTATCCTAACAATTGGATTATTCGTTAAATAATAAGCTCTTGCTAATAACCAAAATTCACAAATAATAGCCAGTAAAACTAATAATAATGCCACACCCTTCCAATTTTTATAAAGTTTTGTATAAACGAAAAATAATATAAGAGCTATAAAACCGCTTATACTTGCTAAAATAACATTATAAGCAAAATGAAAGAAAATACTAATTAAAATTGAAATAATTATTAAATTTGAGAAGATATTGTTAAAATTCAGTTTTTTCATATTATAAAGTGTCCAAATAATTCCCAAATAACACAAAATTAAAATAAAGTTAAACACAAGGATATTTCTACTTAATTTTAACATTTCATCAGAAATAGCATAAGGATTTACCGATATAACATTAGCAGAATTTGAAAATTTTTGAAAGTTAATTAATGCAGTTTCATAATAGTGATATTGAAGGATATTGTAAGAATTAAACCAGATTGCTAAAATTGCTATTCCAACTGATAAAACACCTATAAAGTAATTATCCCAAATTTGCTTTCTATAAAATATAGCAAGAAATAAAAATAATCCTATGAAACCAAATAATGATATTGCCTGAATACCTGTTGCTACCGCTATTATATAAGCTGATAACAATAACCACTTTACCTTATTTGTTTTAATATATAAAATTACAAAATATATAGCTATGATATTTGACACGAGAGCAGGTGTATAAGTTTCTGCTTCAATTGAATTAAACCATTGAGAATATGTAAAAGCTTGTGTTAAACCTACAAATGCTCCTGCTATATGAACCCAATAATTATTATATTGATTTTTAAATAAGCTAACACCTTCTACAAAAATTAAATAAAAGAAACCTGCCATTAGACCACCACTTAAAATTGGAATTAATGTTACTCTTAAAACAAATTGATTTGCGGGATAACCTTGTAATAATTCTTTTAATTCTTTTAAAGGTAGTGGTAATAGTGAGAAAAACTTAGCAAGAAGAACATATAAAGGTGTTCCTGGGGGGTGAGGAATACCCAAATTATAGCTTGAAGCAAGGAATTCTCCTACATCCCAAAATACAACTGTTGGAGCTGTAGTTAGAAAATATATAAATGAAACAAATAGTGTTATGAAAGTAAAAATTAACCACTTTATAGAAATTTTCATTTTCTTTTCTTTATTACTTCATCTATCATTCCATATTCTTTTGCTTCAAAAGCGGACATATAATAATTTCTTTCGGTATCTTTTTGAATTTTTTCATAGGATTGTCCCGTATGCTCAGAAAGGATTTTTATAAGCAAATCTTTTAATCTTAAAATTTCTTTTGCTTCAATTTCAATATCAGTTGCTTGTCCTTGAACACCACCCCAAGGTTGATGAATCATTATTCTTGCATTTGGTAATGAAAATCGCTTGCCTTTTGCTCCTGAAGCTAACAAAACTGCTGCCATAGAAGCTGCCATTCCAATACATATTGTTACAACATCAGGTTTAATATATTGTATTGTATCGTAAATCGCAAGTCCAGCTGTTACATAACCACCAGGTGAGTGAATATATAAGTTTATATCTTTATCTGGATCTTCTGCTTCTAAAAATAAAAGCTGTGCTACTATTAAATTTCCTACATATTCATCAATAGGTGTTCCAAGAAAAACAATTCTATCTTTAAGTAATCTTGAATATATATCATATGCTCTTTCTCCTCTCGCTGTTTGCTCAATTACATATGGAATATAGTATTGGTCATAAATTTTCTTGTATTTTTCAATTTTGTATTTTTTCATCTTTAACCTCCTACAATTTAACAGGCATTATAAGATATTTTAAATTTTCTTCTTCTGATTTTATTAAGACAGGTTGGCTTTCAGAATAAATGTGAATGTAAATATCATCTTCCATTTCTCTTATAATCTCATAAAATCTTTTGTAGTGAAAATAAATCTCAATATTATCGCCATTATATTTTCCAAGTAAATTTGATTTAAATTCTTCTCCATCATCAGATATAGCAAAAATTGTTATAGATTTATCAAATTTTATTCCAAATGTTTCTGGATTTAAAGGCGACATTGCTTTAAGCTTTGTTTCAATCTCATTTTTATGGACATATAGTTCGTTAGCAATTCCTTCAGGAAATATAGCATTATAATCAGGATATGGTCCTGAAATTAGTCTTATATTCATAAATCCATTAATAAATCCAATTACCATATAATCTTCACTAAATCCAACTTCAATATTTTCATATTCAATTTCATCAAGAATTTTATAAACATCTTTTGGGATAATTGCTTGGAATTCTCCATAATTTTCATCAAAATTTTCAGTATATAAACCTAATCTATAACTATCAGATGCCACAAAATTCGCTAAATCTCCTTTATTATCCCACAAAATTCCTGAAAGGAATAATCTGTTTTCATCTTCACCTGTACAAAATTCAACTTTTGATAAACAATTTATTAGTTTTTTCCTTGAAATTTTAAACATTTTTAAATTTTCTCTTATATCATTAACTTCAACATAATCATCAGGATTTAAAGTAGGAATTTTATAATAGGTTTCATCAGAAGATATTTTTAAAGCATTATTAACTTCTTCAAAGCTAATAATAGAGGATGAAGGAATACTTTTTAAAATTGAAATAAGTGTTGAGCCATTTACAAGAACTTTACCATCTTCACTATCATAAACATCTATTGAAACATTATATTGAATATCAGTATTACAGCAGGTAATATAAACACTATTTCCAGAAACTTCTAAAAGCACTGATTTAAGAATATCTAAGGATTTCCCTTTTGGTAAAATTCTATTTATAATAGGGATAACTTTTTCAATTTCTCTTTTTTCTATGGAAAATTTCATAGTTTTGAAATTTTAAAGGTAATAAAATTAAAGTAGTTGCTTTGTTCAATAATTCTGGAATTATTTATTTTTCTTTATTTTGCCCACCCACCCTGAAAATAAGGCTTCGCCTTATAAATACCCATTTTTCGGCAAGGGGGCTTTCGCCCCCTTAATAAGCCCCCAATAAAAACTATAATTTTTTAAAATTTTCATAGCTTATTGATTATCAATTACTTAACATTATTTATTGGACAAGGCACTGCCTTTTTGGATTGTCTAATAATTTTAGAATTACTTATTTTTGTATGTTTCCCCACCTATCCTTGAATTAAGCCTTCGGCTTATGAACTTCGTCCCCTAAATTTCCCTCAAGAAACAATAATTTCCTGAAATTTTTATAAGTTATTTACAGTCAATCATTTAACATTATTTATTTGGGCAAAGCATAAAGTAGTTGCCTTGTCTAATAATTCCAAAATCTTTTATTTTTCTTTACTTTTGACATACTAAAACCCTAAAATTGTGAAAGCTTAAAATAAGACTTTTTACCTTATTAAAAATTTTAAATTTTTCAATCTCTTTTAAATTTAAACTTAAAAATTCCGCTATTTCAAGAATTCCATTTTCCAAAAGAAACTCACCTTGACTTTTATCCAAAACAATTTTTAAACCAAGACTATTTAAAAATTCTTTTAAAATTGTAAAATCAATAAAGTAAGTAATATCCTGCTCATAAAGATTTGAAAATGGATTATCACCTACTTGATGTTTATAATATGTTGTTAATGAGCCTTTTGGAAATCTCATTAAAATTTCATTTCTTTCATATCCATAATCAATAATAATTAAATAACCTTTTTTCAAAATTTCAACCTGACTTTTTAAAAATTCAAATGCTTTAATAGAAATGTCATATATTAAACCCTCAAATGGATTATCAGGTAAAAATTTCATAACCTGCTCATCATCTAATTCAAGAATTAAAAACTCTCTAAAATCTTTTACATACATTTCATTCCACTTTCCATTTAAAAATATAAATCTTCTAAATTCAATTGCATCTAAAACCTCATTCTCAAAAATTATTCCTTCAAAATTTTTTAGTTCTTCTAAACTATTTACAAATTTTACATTTTCAATCTCTTTAAATTTTGCTCTTTCAAAAACATAATAATTTATCTCTTTATTTTTCAATTTATAAAATTCAATAACTTCTTTTGCGAAATATCCTTCACCTGCCCCAATTTCAAGAATATTATTTTCATTTAATTTTAAGAAATAATTGGCAATTGTCCAAGAAAATAACTTTTCAAATGAGCTTGAAGTATAATAATCTTCACCAATTTTCTTTCTAAAATAATATCCTTTTTTTGGATTATATAAAACTTCACTTAAAAATTCATCAAATCTTAAAATCATTTGCTATCTTAATAGTCATTAAACTTGAATAATAAGCACTTTCAAAGCTTATTGGACTTTCTTTTCCTTCCAATAGACTTTTTATAAATAATTCAATTAGTTTTTCTTGTCCTTTATCTTGTTTTGTCTTTAAAATAGTTTTATTATTTATTTGAATTTCAAAGAAATCCTTTAAAATTAGTGTTTGACCATCAGCATCAATTCTAATGGTTTCCTTTTCAAGCATTTTATTTCCTTGTGAATGATAAATAACATTACATATAGCATTATTATATCTAAAACTAATTGTAAAATTCTCATTATTTAATTTGTTTGAAAAATAATAATTTGGCTCTTTAAATAAAAATAAAACATAATCAATAAAATGACAACCTTCACCAATAAGTCTTCCTCCACCAATTTTCAAATCTAAAATCCAATGGTTTTCCAAAATTCCAGCATTAACGAAGTAGTTAAAAATAATAAATTTTCTATCTTTTATAAACTCTTTTATTTTTTCAGTTAATTTTGAAAATCTCCTATTAAATCCTATACAAAAATGAACAGGATTTTTTTCATATAATTCTTTTAATTCTTCAAGCTCATTTAAATTTATGGCAAGTGGTTTTTCTACATAAACTGCCTTATTATTTAAAATTGAAAGTTTGACAAGCTCTGCGTGTAGATTATGAGGTGTTGCTATTACTATTAAATTAACATTTTCATCCTTGAAAACTTCTTCATAATCACATCCCGCATATTTAAAATTATATCTTTTTGCTAAATTTATAGCATTTTCTGGTTTTGAAGTAATCAGATATAATGGTGTAATTTCTTTGTATTTTAAGAAATTTGGAATTAAAACATTTTGAGCATAACTTCCTGCTCCAATTAACGCCATATTTATTTTTGAAAGCTTGTTATAATTTTTAACAATTACAAATTTCTTAATTTCACTTTCCTTAGAATATTTAAAAACAACCCCAAGATAATTTTTTTCCTTTTTTAAAAATTCATAAGCTTTTAAAGCATCCTTAAACTCAAATTCATGTGTTATAATTTCACTTAAATTAAGTTTTGGAAGAATTTCCACAAAAGATAAAAGATTTCTATTTATTGTCCATTTGACATAACTTTCTGGATAGTCAATTCCTTTTATTTCATAATTTGGGTCATATCTTCCAGCACCATAAGCTCTACTCATTTTAATTTCAAGTTCTTTATAGTAAAATTCTTTATAAGGAATTAATAATTTGCTTTGACCTACAACAACAATTCTTCCTTTTTCTCTTAAAACTTCACAAGCCAATTTAATAGCACTTCCCGTCTTATCATTAGCACATAGAATAACACCATCAACAGGATATATATTTTTAATTAAGTTTTTTTCATTAGCATTATACAACTTATAAGCATAGTTTTTTGCGAAATTTAATTTATATTCTGAAATGTCAATTCCAATAGTTTTTATATTCATCAAATTTAAAATTCTTATAACAATTTGACCAATTAATCCAAGACCTATTACCAAAAATGTTTCTCCAATTTCAGGTTTAGCAATTCTTATACTATTTAAAGCAATTGCTCCAATTGTTGAAAAACTCGCCTCTTTTAAATTAATATCTTTTGGAATTTTTAAAATTAAATTCTTTGGTATAAGATTATATTCTGAATGTAAAGCAAATTCACCACCTGCTCCAATTACATAATCACCTTCATTTATACCATCAATTTTACTTTCAACAACAACGCCACTTATACTATATCCAAGAGGACCATAAGTATTTAATTTATTTATAATTCTTTTAAATGTTTCCGAAATTCCTAAGGTTTTTATTGATTTTATAACTAAATCTATTTGGTCTTTTCTTTCCGTAATGATATTGAATAAATTTGTTTTTAATCTTGAAAGCTCTGTTCCTACACTTATTGCCGAATATAATGTTTTTACAATAGCAAAATTTTCTTTAATTTTTGGATATGGTGCATCTATTAAAATTGGTTTAAAGTTTTTATAATCTTGAACTAAAATTTTCATTTGTATGCCTTAACAATTTCTCCAATCTCACAATTTAAAATTTTCTTAGCATTTCCTTCAACAATACTAATTTCCAAAAATTCATATGAGCCTTTTAAAAAGACTAATTCATCTTTTTTTGCTTGACTATAAGTTTTAACTTTCTTATCAATTTTTAGATTTTTTATTTCTACAAACTTAAAACTATCATCATATTCTATATTCGTTATTAAATTTCCAAAGTCATCAATAAATATAACTTCTCCAACTATTACATTTTCATAATTTTTAGTGTTTCTAAAATCAAATTTAATAATTTCATTTATAGGTTTTAAAAATTCACTTAATTTATATCCTTTTGAAATTTTAGCACAAATTGGAGCAAATACATCTCTTGCATGAAATGTCGGACTTGCTGAATCTGGAATTTCAATTTC
>Ga0081478_141053_pt1 | contig 20622 bp, 25 predicted proteins | sample OctSprmetagenome_FD_70983 | JGI IMG/M metagenome (GOLD analysis project Ga0081478, IMG submission 70983) | Hot spring and microbial mat streamer communities from Octopus Spring Streamers, Yellowstone National Park, USA - T=80-84 v2 (version 2) | ecosystem: Environmental > Aquatic > Thermal... | reverse complement strand
CGAGCTTGTAGACGCCGTGGGGGCCTTGATGAGGGCTGTGGGAGATAGCCTGCGGAGGAGGGCCTGGGACGAGCTGAAAAACAGAATTGTGCGGGTGGTGGACGTAGAGGCCGCGAAAAACGCCATCAACAGCGGGAAGGTGGTTGAGGTGCCGTGGAGCGGCGACAACGAGTGCGGCGTCAAGATCCAAGAGCTCATAGGCGCGGAGAGCTTAGGCATCCCCCTGGATGAAGACGCGTCGGTGGGCGGATACGACCTGCGCGACCTGGCGTGTAGAGAGAAACGCGCTGAGATTTGGCTTAGGCTGTCTCAACGCTATTGAGCAAGAAAAATTTAAAAACTACTTCAGTAGAGGCGCTACGCCTCCTAAGCGCTTACGCGGCGCGCGGAAAACAGTAGGTCGAATCCGCCGACCCACATCTTCTTGATGCACATGGGAGCTGATGTTAAGAAGACGGACTTCCGCCGTCACCGGTTGCTCCACCTCTCTATCGCCTCCCTCAACTCCTCGTACCGTGCCAAGGCGTCAATGTGCCTCCCAGCTCCTCCGATCCTCGTCAAGCCGTCGGGTCTCTCTGCGACGCTTGGTCTCTCGCCGGTCAAAACCTCAACGAGCTTGACAGCCCTCGCCACAGCCTCCTCACCCCTCACGTAAAACATAAGACGCCTCGCGCCGCCTCTATCGCGGTAGAAGGTAATCTTGTACTCCCCCGCGGCGCCGTCTACCTCCGCCCTTAGCGTAACGTACAGCTTGTCGCCCTTTTCCTCGGTCTTTACGTCCAGCACCTTGACGCCGTCTCTCTCCAGACCCACCAGGCGGAGGACGCCCCGGCCCCTCCCCTCCTCCAACAGCGCCTCCAGCTTTCTAAGGACTTTTCCGCCCTTCGCACCTGCTCTCGCCTCGAGGAATTTGAGGAACCCCTCGGCCCTCTGCTTCTGCTCCTCTTCGCCGTGTATAGAGACCCACGCGAGGCGCCTCACACCCTCGGCCGGGAGGTACACGCGGCCCCTCCTCCCACCCCACCGCACAGTGAAGTGTACACCCTCCACAAGACCCATGGCCTTGAATTCTTCTGTCGCCTCCTCCAAAGACTCCCGGCTGGTGGAGCTGAAGCGTACCACCAACGCACCCTCCACGAGTCTCACCATGAACTTCTTCTCCTCCCACGCCGCCATTCCCTTCTCCAGCTTCTCCAGCCAATGCTCCGCCTTCTTCTCATCCACCCAGTCGTTGTCGCGCGCCGTCTTGACAATCTCGGCGAGGGCTTTCCTGAGCTCCTCGCGCCCCGCCGCAAGCTTGTCGGTGGTGGTTCTGACTTGCCACACGTCCTCGCTACCCACCTTTTTCACCTCTGCGTTGACGCCCGCTCGCTTTAGCAGGCGGGCCGCAAGCTCGACGCGGCCCCGGTCTGTCGATTGGAACTGGAGCTCCACCTTGTTCTCGCGCAGATATACGTTGTACTTCACGGCGACGCCGGCCTCCGAGAGGGTCAAATTGGCGGCGACGTTTCTCTTGGTCCGCCTTATGCTGTTCTTGTCGAGTTGCACCTCCACCTGGGTCTCTTTCATGAATTCATTGAACTTTCCGCTTAAATACTCTCCGCTGGCTGACGGCGCAGAGACGGCGAGGAGACGCATAAACCTCACCGCGTCTTCGCCGTAGGCGGCTATGCGATATACGCCCTCGCCCATGTACACACGCGCGTAGAACTTCAGCTCGTCAGGCCGGGGTTGCTCGAGCTTAAGCAATTTGGCTTGGCGCAGTAGCGCGGCTGGCAGTAGCTGGTTGAGCAGGTGCAGTGTAGCTAGGCGCAGTATCGTGGCCCCACCGCCCAGCTCCCCGCCGACGGTCAGCCGAACATCATATGGCCCCACTGCGCCGTCTCCCGCCAACGCCGTGGCATACATCTCGCCGAAGAGGAGTAGGGCCCTCTCTCTGTCGAACTCGCCCCTCAACGCCTTGTCCAGCATAATTAATTCCAGGGCGGGAGCGACGAACTTCCTAACCACCGCATCCCTCGCGCAATCCCTCGCGAGGCAGTACACATTGGGATCTTCGCTACTTAGGACGCGCCTTACAATGCCCCAGACCTCTTTATTAGAGACACCGACCAGCTTCTCCGCCAACTTGTTGATGTGCTTCTCTGCATATTGCTTACGCCCTTCTGCGTAGTAGATAATCAGCCTGGCCAGCTCTTTGGCGAAGTCGCCTGCTATCCTCCCACAGCTTAGATCCTCCACAGCCTTCGCCAACATCTTGATCCGCTCTTCATGCCAATCGCCGTCGTTTTTACCTCTCCTCGCCTCGGCGAAGCGGACGAGGAGCGCCAGCTCGCCCAACATCCTCCTCACAAGCTCCTCCCTCTCCACGTCGCTCATCCCCTCGGGGCCAATCCAAGTCTTCAGCTCGTCGGCCAGCTCCTCGACCTTTTTCAACACCCAGTTCCAGTCTATGGCGTCCACAAGCTCCCGCCAGTTGTTAACGGTATGGCCTAGCAGAGACTTCAGCCAACTGCTCCCCCTCAAGATCTCGTCTTCCCTCTCGCGGGACCAATACGCAATGACAGCCAGCTTGAAGCCCTCCCTTGTGACGATGGCCTTGCCGCTGAATGAATTCGGCTTGCCAAGGAGGCCGAAGTACCACCTCAACTGCCAAGAATGAACTGTGCCAGCCACTATCTGTCTCCAAGATGTTGATACGTCTGTGGCGCGCCACTCCAGGTACTGCGACGACGTGTCCATCCCCGAGAGGTCTGGCGCCACTCTCATCGCCTCCTCCACACGACGCCTCAGCTCCTCCTCGCTGACATTGAAGTAAGCCACCTCCCCTATCCACAGCTCGCCGACGGGAGCCTCGATACCGCCGAAGGTCCTAGACACTTGGAACCCCCTCTCGACGCGTCCCTTTTTGCCTCTCTTCTCGACGTGTCTAAACTTGAGATCCGCCTCGCCGTATCCAATCAAAAACCGCAGAAGCACAGAGGCGGCTCTATCCTCCCAGTCTACCGCCCCCTTAGGCGAGCGGGACGGGTCGACGGTCACGCCGTGTTTCTCGGCGACCCTATCGGCCTTTTCGTAGGCGCTCCTCGGCGTCAGTAAAGCTACATCCGCCAAAGCCCCCTCCGCCATAAGCAACATTGCCGTGTGTCCGTATATCCCGCCTCTCGCCACTGAGAGCAAGGCGGCGTAGACCTTAGTCCCCATGTTGGCGTTTGAATACCTGCTCAACTCGACGCGCCTAGCCTCCGCCAGCTCCTCCGCCTTCTCTACGTCCACCTCCAGGTGGGGCTTGAGCTTTTCGCATAGGTCGCGGCCGTGCAACGCGCACAGCGCCAACACGGCGTTCAACTCCCTCCTCGCCTCCTCAGCCGCCTCCTCAAGCCTCCTCTGCGCCCCGCGGAGCCTCTTGATATCGCCAGCCGCCACAGTGAACTCCTCCCTCCCAACTAAACTCCTCGCCCACTTGTACCAACCTGCCCACTCTCTATAAGCCCCGGCGTTCTTCACAAGCGTCTTGTACAAAACAAGCGCCGCAACCACCGCGGCGTCTCTCTCCACCTCGTCTTTGACATCCTTCAGCGCCCTCCTCAACTCCACAAGGGGCTTCGTCAGATCCGCAGACTCAGCTAGCTTCAGGGGTGCGGCGTACGGCCTCTCGCCCCTCAAAGGCGCCTTCAACACTCCGTCGATTAGCCTCTCGTCTATCTTCCACTTCTCGTACCTCTCGGTCAGCGTCTTAAACCTCTCAGCCGCCCTCCCGCCGGCATCAGCCAGCCCAGCCATAAACGGCGCAGAAGCGGCATGCGCCAGCTTCTCCAGCTCCACCAAACCCCACAGGTTCAACGCTGTGACCAGCGTAATTGCTCCAGCCGCCGCGGCGGCCATCAAAAAGAGGTTATGCCCTGCGCTCATCGATGCAAGCCAGCACCCGCGTCACCGCCTCCACAAACAGCTCCATAAGACGCTGAGCCATCACCTTCACCCGCTCGAATACTTCTCTAGCCGCCTCATAAAGCGCTTTCGCCGCCTTCTGCACATATTCAATAGCCTCCCTAAACCGACCCACCTCCGCCAGCGCCACGGCGGAGGCCACCGACGAAACCACAGCCTCCGAGTAGAGGTCGTGATGCGCGGAGTACGGCGCCGCGGCTGAGGCGGCTTCTCCGCATCTACGCCACACCCCATGCACCAGTTTAAAAACAGCTATACGCAAGGTGCTATAGACATTCGGCGTGGAGTGGGTGAGGAAGTGGCTAGACCTTAGAGGCTAGTCGAAATCGCCAAGGTTATGCGCAGATTCCCGTGGATGGTGGGGGTGGTGAGGCAAAGGCCGATGAACATCCTCCACCCCTACACGGTGGAGGTGTATGTCACAAGAGACGGGTCTGAGGTGTGCCTCTCCCTAAACCCGCCGAAGGCCTTCTGCGCGTGGGATGGAGCCGTGAAGGAGGTAAGGCTGGAGCTGGAGTTCAAGCGATACGAGCCGTATGAGGACAAGATGAGGGAGGTGTACCGCCCAAAGGGCCTGATGGCGTTCACCGCGGGAGCGAAAGAGTACGTAAGGATACTCTGATGCTTGGGCACAGGACAGTCAAAGCCGTAGCCACCGTTTTCGAGCTCCCCCAAAAGCTCGGCATCCCTCAGTACGTAGAGCATGCGCTACAAGACATACGAGGAGAAATGTGAGAGGTGCACCGCCCCAAGGGGCCATTAGCATACACCACTGCGACGAGGGAGTACGTGAGGGTGCTCTAGCCGTTTTTTCTTCATTTTTTCCCGCCGCGCAACTCCTCGCTCAAGTCTTCCCGGCGCCGAGACACAGCCGGCGCCTCCCCGCATACGCCCACCCCTGAACATGACGCCAAGCGGCACTCCAAGATACCTAAAGAAGTCCGCAAGTAGAAGACCCTAAAAATTTAAAAACCGTTCTAATAAAGGGGTTGTGCCGAAAAAGAGGAAAAACAGAGGCCGTAAGAAGGGCGGCAAGGGACGAGAGCCGTATGTATATTGCGATAACTGTGGAAAAGTAACGCCGAGGTCTAAGTCGGTGAGGTTGACCGTCCCCTACTCCCCCGTGCCGCCAGACTTGGCCAGAGAGCTTGAGAAGCAGGGCGTCATCATATCGCGGTACTTGGTAACTAAGCGCTACTGCATTAATTGCGCCGTGTTCTTCGGCATAATCAAGGTGCGTCCCAGGGAGGAGCGGAAGAAGAGTGTGCCGCTTCAACAAGTCATTTGAGTGCTTTTTTGATAAAAAGCGACGTCGCGTGTCCTTGGTCTATCGACGTCAATAGCCTAGTCAAGAGCAGATTCGACGTCCTTGTGGATTTTGTAGTGGAGTCTCTCCGCGGCGGCGTGAGCGAGGTGTATGTAATGCTATGCGAAGGGACGACATACCGCATAACGTCCGTGCCCTCCGGCCGGGCGCGCGCGGTTGCCTCTTGGCTCCTAACGCAGGGGTCGTTTAAGGCCGATTTACGCGCCATCTCGGCCAGGTACAGACATGTGTACTATCTACATGAAAGCGGTAGAGACATCTCGGATGTGCGTCTGGAGGGCGGCGGCTTGTTTATCTTCGGCGACCACGACGGCCTTTCGCCGGAGGACGAGGAGCTTCTGTCTAGACGCGCTATATGGATCTCGCTTGGGCCGTTGCCGTATATGTCTTGGCAAGCCGCGGCGTATGTGGCGTACGTGCTTAAGAGACTATCTTAATTAACGGGTATAATCGCCAGTGGTTTCCGAGAAGCTGAGGAGGGTCGTGAACTTAGACAGGATAGGGAGACGCATCCCCCTGAGCCCAAACCTGCTCACGTTGGCGTCTGGGCTAGTCGCTTGGGGCGGCGTGCCTCTGGTGCTGATCTACGGCTTCCCGCCGTGGCTATTCATACTGGTGTCTGGCCTGCTAGACGGGCTAGACGGCGCAGTCGCCAGAAGCAGAGGCGTAGCCTCCAGAGGGGGGGCTTTTCTGGACTCGTTCCTCGACAGATATTCCGACGCCGCGTATTTAGCCTACTTCTGGGGACGCGTGGATCCGTTGGTGATCTACGTCGCTTTGGTGGGGACCTACGCGATAAGCTACGCACGGTGCAGAGGGGAGGCGCTCGGCGTAGAGGTTAGGGGCGTCGGGTTTATGGAACGAGGCGAGAGGGTTGCCTACCTTTTCCTGGTTGCAGTCGCGGTCTCCGCCTTTCCCCTCCTTGTCTCGCCTCTTCTCTATCTATACACGGCGTTGGTGAGCGCAGCGGCTCTCTACAGAGGCTTCGCTGCGTTTAGAAGGCTAAGTTTTAAATAGTGGGTCTGGTTGGCGCATAGTGAGCGTAGTTGCTAAGGTCTCTAAAAGTAGCGTGGTGAAGAGGGAAGTTGTGAATAAGGATGTCATGGAGGCGGTTAAGGACGTGGCCGTAGAACTGATAAAGTCCTGGGATCCCTCGTCGTCAGATTTCATCATCCTTAGGGATTACTACTCGGTGTCGTACCCAGCGCCTCTGACGAGGGAGTTGCTGGAGAAGATTAGGAAGTACTCCCCGAAGAGGGTGGAGAACAGGGTGGAGGTCGCATTGCCGATTTTCGAGATTGTCCACGGCGCGCAGTGGGCCGGGGAGAGCCTCCAAGTTGGCGACGCCACGGTTGTGTTTCCGTATATAGACGACGCCACCACCGGGGAGGTTCTCAGAGGCGTGGTGCAGAGTCTCTCGGCGCCTGAAGAGGAAGAGGCGTTTGAATAGGGTTGGGCGTCTATGTGCTGGCGGACGACTGGGTTTAGCTAGGTGTCCTGAGAACCCACGGGCTGGACTGGCGGGAAGACCCGCGGAGCTACCCCGCAACTGCCGACGCAGACGTCGTCCTCGTCCACTCGCCGGACGCCTTCCAGGCGGCGCGGCGGAGGGTCTACCTCGCGGGGCATACGCATGGCTTGACCAGCGTCAACACGGCAAAGCCTCCCTGCTTAATACGCCGAATGCGTTACATGTTTAACTGAAAAACCGATAATTATTCCTGTGGGTCTGTATCTGCGGTCTTTACCTGTGGAGAGAAGGCTTATATAGCGAAGCAAAAAGAAGATATATGGATGGGCTCGCCGCCGCGGCGTTTGACGCATTATGGATATAAGCGAAATTAAACAACGTCTAGAGCTCGCGTTGAGGCTTGTTGAGAAGTCGCCGAGTATCGAAGAGGTGCTTGAGCAAGTTTCTAGACGCGGCGTCTTACGGGGGCCTGTGGACTGGGTATTCCCGGCGTGGATGACCTATATCGAATACGTAACGCAGAAGATCGCCGAGACGTTTCAGCTTTCGGAGGAGGAGAGGAGTCAGCTTTCTGACTTCAGAGACACGCTGAAACGGCTTCTGCTGGAGGCACAGAGGCAGGCAAAAGAGAAGCTGACGACGCTGTACAAAGCCGTTACCGAGGGCACATACAGAGTGGAGGGCAACAAGCTGTACGCGCCAGACGGGACGTGGATGCATATTGGCAAAACCATGCTTGTTCTCATTCGCGACGTTAGCGCCTCGGCGTGTTTTCCCGACGTGTTGAAACTTCCGCGCGAGAGTCTTGAGCTGTTCCAGCTGGGCTGGAGGGCAAGCGATGAGGGCGAGGTGGGCGGCCGGCCCTATATGGGCACCACACAGCCCTGGCAGGTGTTTGTCTGGACTGCGGCGAGATATGGAGAAATTTACATACGAATCGCCTCGGCCAACTTGACGCGTGAGGGGATAAGCGTATCAGTGCATTTCAGGGCAAATAGCTGGAGACAGAAGTGGGGCAAGGCGGAGGCCATAGACCTCGTCGCGAGCCACCTAAGGCGCGGCGAGTGGACGCCCCTGCTAACTATGTGGCTCGGTGACGGGGAGGCTGATCGGAAGAAGGTACTGCACAGCAAGTATCAGCTTGTTATTACGGCTAAGGAGCCTTGGAGGCTGGGCAACAGCGTAGGCACGAGAAGGGTCTTTGTTGCCAGAGGCAGAGAAGCGTTTGAGAGACTTAGGGGGTCGGCTGGTGCATATGGCGAACTGCTGGATCTGCTGAAGGCGCATAAGTGGGTCGTCGTGAAGCTGGCCACTGACGACAGCCTTAGAGCCGCCTACAAGCTGAATAAAAAGAGGAGCATAGACGTGCTTAGGGAGGCGTATAGGCAAAACAACGGCGAGATCCCTACGGAGCAGTTTTCACATGCTGAGGAGCTGAGGAGAGGCGCCGTGGCTGTGGCGGGCGTCGTGATGTATCTACGTCTCGTCAGCGGTACGGGCGGTTCGCTCCTCGCTGATCACTACACCAGCGATGTCGGGAAGGCGCTTGCCATCGCCGAAAGGCTAGAGTCGGCGGGATTAAGGCCCAACATCGTGAGATCTGGTTCCAAATACGTAGTGTACATCGCCACGGCAGACCTCTTGAGGTTGGCGGAGAGAGACAGCAAAATCAGAAGGGCAATAGCGCTCTACCTCGCCGAAAAGGCGAAGAACGGCACGCCGAAGCAGAGAGACATCGCCGAAAAGATCTTGAAGAGACATCTTCTTTTTCTATCTATTTGTTCGTCTCGCCGCTTTCTCGAAGCCGGCATCGCTGTGCATTAGCCGATATTGAGCTGTGGCGCCGAGCCTGGCCGATGTATGTAGACGTAGTCTACGTAACTGAAAGCTATGTCGATTCTATGCTCGATCACGAGGAATGTGATCTCATGTTGGTTTTTGTTCTACTAGGGGCCGGGCGTTAGATTAGACGTGTAGCGCCTCTAAGCTCCTCGATAGATACGCCCATCGCCTCGAGTATCTGTTCAAGAGACGTGCTGACGTATTCTAGGTATTTCTTCTCGTCTATCTCGTCTATCCTCGCAAGCTGGATTGGCTTGACCCCCGCGGAGTCCTTGGTTTTTATTATGATTATTGCGTCGCCCCTGCCCACATTGATGCCGTATTTCATGAGTTGCTCGGCGGCTTTCACGTGTTGAGGCTTGTTTTTGGTGTATTCTTCTAGGTTTTTGCTTAGGACCATTTTTATGCCGAGTTTGTCTAACGTGATCTTCTTCTCTTTTATCTTGGTCTCGGCCTCTTTCACCATTGCTATTATTATATCTCTTGTTTTTACTATATCATCTACCGAATTTATATTTTTCAAGTTGTTTATAATATCTTCCACTAATTCTTTTACAAAGGGTGGCGCGTTGCGTTTCTTAGCCACTATGCCCTTGACAATGACGCCGCCGTCTTTGGTTACGCCGAGGTAGTTCTTCTTCCGTCCGCTAAACATCACAAATTTATATATTTTATCTAGCTCTATATCTATACCAATATTCTCCGTGTATTCAATAAGTTTTTTGATTTTATCCTCTGTGACGTTCCATAGAAACAGCGAGTCCGTATCGCCATATACAGGTATCAACCCCAGCTCCGTGGCCTTCAGAACTGTGCTGGTCATGATGTATCTGGCCAGCGCCGTGGTGAGCTCCGCCACAGGTGGACAATACAGCGGGAAAGTCTCTGCGCCGAAGACGCCGTATGACGCGTTTATAAAAACCTTCATGGCGCTCTGCACCACGTCGTAGAGCTGTCTCTCGGCGGGGGTCGGCGCTTTTTTAGCTAGCTTCTTGTAGACATGCACTCTAAGATCTCTCAAAATGCCGACGAGCGTGCTTGTGAGGCCGGGCTTGTCGCGGCACACGGTGTGTGGGAGCTCGGGTAAGGGCCTTTCGGCGTCGGGCTTGCAGTTGACGGTTTCGTAGGACAGGTTCCACTTGCTTATTATTGTGGGGTACAGAGAGGCGAAGTCTAGCACATACACGTCGAAAAATATGCCCAGCGGCGGGTCCAACACGACGGCACCGGCGTATTTCTTGCCCTTTATGATGGCCTTGGTGTGCACAGACCCCTTTTCCTTCAAGATATCCTCCTTGTTGGGTATGAGCCAGCCCCTCCTTCTGTGTTCGTAGTAGAGCATGTTCCGTATCCACGCAGAGACCTGCGACCTGGTGATGTCTTCAATAGGCATCTTGGCGATTCTTGAGAGGAGCAAGATGAGCTTCATGACCATCTCGCCGTTGTACAGGGTGAAGTAGAGCGTTATCAACGCGTCTCTGTAGTTATACTCGGCAAGCTCCCAGTAGCCCATCCTAGAGACGTTTTTCTGCCTCTCAAGCTTGCCCACGCCTAGGATAGCATACGCAATGCCGTCAAGTCCCCTCTCCCCCCTGTAGACCCCGCCGAACGCATACGCCTCTATCGCCTTAATCGCGAAAAACTTGTACATGTCTATGTGGACGCCGGGCGCCACGCTGACGTAGTCTCTCTTAGCCGCTATAGGTATCTCCTCCTTGGATATTCCCAGGGTTAGAGCCCTGTTGTAGATGTAGGGCAGGTCGAAGTTGTCGCCGTTGAATGTCACAACTACGGGGTACTGCGTAATCGTCTTCAACACTTCTCTAATCAGCTCGTATTCGCTATCGAAAAATATTACCTCGTAGTCCGGTCTGTATCTCAATTCTGCGTCGTTGCCCGGCCTGCGTAGCATTAATACGCGTCTAAGCCCGTCGCTGCCCACCAGCGCCACCGAGATGACCTCATACTCCGCCTCCCGCGGATCGGGTATCTTGTTCTCCTGAGGCGTGTATACCTCGACGTCTATGGCCACTCTCCGGATGTGGGGCACCGGCGCTTGGAACAGCGGGATCCACTCCTCGGCGATTTTGCCGTATTCTGGCTGGAACACGTTGCCGAGTGTCGACTTGATCTCCGGCGGGATGGAGATCTCCACGGGGGTCAACCCATTGCCGTTTGACCGGTACCACATCCCTGGGATGATGTTGCGGTCGAAGAGGTAGCTGTGGTGGTACTTTATCCTAGACTCCCACGTCTCTCTCAATATGTCTCTCAACGAGTTCTTCCCGCCGCCGACGGAGAGCGGGTCTTTGGCATATACCTTCGTAACTAGGATTTTTTTGTCGTGTAAAGCGTCGTATTTCTCCTCCACGTCGAAGTGGCTGAAGCCCGGGCGGCGTAGCACCTCGGGCATCTTTTCCGCTATCTCTTCAGGCGTCTTGTTGGTGATGAGGTAAGGCCTGTGTCCCGTGTTGTCGTACCAGTAATACACAGTATCGCCGACTGGGTCATAGAGCTTCACGAGGGCCTTCCCCTCAGCTCCGTCGTAGACAATGGATAAAACAACAGATGGGGGTATGGCGTTGGAGATGACGCCTTTAATCCGGCTTTCCTCGATCGCCTCGCCCTCGTATTCCTTAACCTCTTCCTCAAATTCTTCAAACTCCTCCTCGAACTCGCCCACGTCTATTAGTGGGTGAGGGTTAAAAATGAAATTGGCGGTGATATCGCCGGCGTTAAAGCTTATAAAGTATTCCTACATGGATGTTCGTGGTAATTTACGTTTCGCCACATAGGACAGACAACAAGACCTCGGCGGCCACAGACCTCAAGCGAATTATCGTAACTGAGATCATAAACGAGGCTATACAAGGCGTGACGATTCTCGACGAGCGAGGCGTGCCCCTCATACATCACCTCCCCAACACATTAACCGCGAAGACGCTGAGACAAGTCACCAACCTAATCGAAATAATTAACATCATCAGGCAGAACCAAGATGAGAACCTCGGCGACTTCCACTACGTCACCGTGAAATACGCCAACTACAAAGTCGGCATATTTGAGTTGCCCAACAAGAAGGGCTGGCTCATAGTATTCGTCAATCCGCTGTGGCACATAGAAAACCTGTTGCCGAAAATTCGTCAGTTCGCCCACAGGATAAGCCAAAGCGTCACTTAGCCCTCCCCAGCCTCTGGTGAGCCGAAGCCAGCTCGTTTCTTGCCAGCGCGATTAACAGGTTCAGCTCGCCGGCGAGCACGGCCGCTGCCACTATTTCCGCGAACTTCAATGCGTTGGTCCCCGGCGGATCGCCGGGGCCCGCAATGCCGAGAAGCGCCAACGCCTCCCTCTGGGTGGGCAGGCCGGTGCCTCCGCCTACCGTGCCGACCTCCAAGCTCGGCAGGAAGACCGAGATGTAGAGCCCGTCTTCCCTGGGCTCGGTGGAGGTTATGCCCATGCTGGACTCCACCACCTGGGCCGCGTCTTGTCCCGTCGCTATGAACACGGCGGCTACTATGTTGGCGAAGTGGGCGTTGAAGCCGTATGAATGGGCTAAGGCAGAGCCTATGAGGTTCTTCCTCACGTTTACATTGTGGACGTCCTCCGCAGTTATGCCGAGCCTCTCCAAAACCTCTTTCTTTATTACGGCCTCCGCCACAACTGTCTTCCCCCGGCCCAGCAGGAAGTTTACGGCGTTGGCCTTCTTATCTACGCACATATTGCCGCTGAGTGCGACGAGCCTCGCCTTTGGGAAATGCTCATGGATGTACCTCGCCACGGCCTCAGATGCTATAGTCGCCATGTTCATGCCCATGGCGTCCCCCGTGAAGTACACCAGCCTCAGCCACACGTAGTTGCCCACGACGAAGGGCTGCACCTCCTTAAGCCTCCCGTGTCTAGTCGTAGACTCCGCGGCTTTTTTCAACTCATCGAAGTGCTGATGTACCCACTCCACGAACTCCACCGCGTCTATAAGCGAAGGTAGCCTAAACAGCGGGGCCCTCGCCATTCCGTCCTTCAGCACCTTGACCCTTGCGCCGCCTGATTCCGTGACGAACTTGGCCCCCCTGTTTACCGAAGCCACCAGAGCCCCCTCGGTGGTGGCCAGCGGGACGTAGTAGTGGCCGTTGGCGTAGTCGCCCCTTACAAGCAGAGGCCCCGCAACGCCGACGGGGATCTGCACGGCGCCGATTACGTTCTCTATGTTTCTGCCCACCACAGTGTTTAGGTCTATTATGGTCTTGCCGATGTTCTCCAGCCTCGCGCCAGTCGCCTTCTCTAGGTACTGGCGCCGCGCCTCAGCCGCCTTGTTGGCATCTCCGTATATCTTCTCGAACTCGTGAAGCTTAGGTTCCATTAGAAACATTTTAATAAGTTGGCTTTATAACCTTTCGATGAAAGACGTATTCCTAGCCGGGGCCGCACTTTATCAAGCAGGCAGGCACTACGGAAAAAACATCGACGACATAGCCGCCGAGGTCCTCGACAGGGCTCTTTCAGACGCCAAGGCCGACATAGACGCGTTGTTCGTCGCCTCCTCAACCACCGAGCTCGCCAACAAGCAACAAATCTTGGGGGCCTACGTGTTGGAGGCCCTGGGCCTAGACAAAATCCCGGTTTACAGGGTGGAAAACGGGGACGGGTCCGGAGGCGCCGCCGTGGCTCTTGCCTACCACGCGCTGAGGTCTGAGGAGCATAACTGCGTCGCCGTGGTGGGCGTCGACAAGCCCAACGACGTCTTAAGCAACCAGCAACAGGACATATACGCCGCCACCCTCGACACGTATTTCGAGCGGTACTTCGGCATAACGCCTCTGTCCTACGCAGCGCTCATGGCAAAGATGTACCTCAAGAAGTATGAATACAGATACGAAGACCTAGCCCAGTGGGCTGTTTTGATGCACAGCCACGGCGCGGGGAACCCCTACGCATACTTCAGGAGGCAGATAAAGCTGGAGGACGCGGTCAACAGCGAAGTAGTAAGCGAGCCTCTGCGGCTTTACGACATAGGCCCCCTCGCAGACGGCGCTGCGGCTGCGGTGCTCTGCAACAGCAGGAAAGAAGGGCCGCGTATACTGTCTGTCGCCACCTCTACAAACACAGCGGCTTTTAACCTAAGGCCGGACTACGACACGCTTTATAGCCTAAACGAGGCGGCGAGGCGCGCCTTCGAGAAGGCCAAAATCACCCCAAGAGACGTGGCGACAGCCGAGGTACACGACTCCTTTTCCATCTTCGGGGTTCTTGCGGTGGAGTCGCTGGGCTTGGTGAGGAGGGGCGGCGCCCTCGCCGCGATGAAAGACGGCGACCTGCCCGTGAACCTAAGCGGCGGCTTTAAATCTAGGGGAAACATGCTGGGGGCCACGGGGGTTTACCAGCTCGTGGAGGTGGCTTGGCAACTGATAGGCAGGGAGTTTAAGCGCGTAGACGGGAGCTACGGGGTGGTGCACAGCATGGGTGGCGTCGACAAAGTTTCGACAGTTGTCGTTGTAGGGTTATGACAAAGTATAAAAACCCGTTTTAGGGTAGGGACATGAGACACGAGTCGGTGCCGATCTACTGGAGGAACATCCCCCATTACTACCGTCTGGTCGCCAGGCGGTGCAAGAAGTGCGGGGCCGTGTACTTCCCGCCCGTGGTGAAGTGTAGGTGCGGCTCCACGGAGCTTGAAAACGTCGAGCTCCCCCGCGAGGGCAGGTTGGTGGAGTATACCGTGTTGCACCAAGTCGGGACTGACTTCCTGAAGCAGAAGCCTCTGATTGTGGGGCTTGTGGAGCTCTCCAACGGCGTAAGAGTGGCGGGGCAGATAGTCGACGCCCAGCCGGATAAACTCGCGCCGGGGGCCAAGATGGAGGTGGTGTTTCGGAGGGTGATCGCCGACGGGAAACACGGCTTGGTTATGTACGGGTACAAGTTCAGGCCGGTGGGTGGGATATGAGCCGCGTAGGCGTAGTCAGCTGGGGCGCCTACATCCCGAAGTACCGCATAAGGACCGAGGAGGTGGCTAGGATATGGGGCGACGACCCCCTCCGCATAGTAGATGTGTACCTAGTGGACGAGAAAAGCGTCGAGGGCTTAGACGAAGACGCCGTGACAATCGCGGTGGAGGCCGCCAGGCGGGCCATCAGGAGGGCTGGGATCGACCCGAGGCGTATAGGGGCTGTCTACGCAGGCACCGAGTCTAAGCCGTACGCGGTTAAGCCCATCTCCTCCATACTTGTCGACGCGCTGGGGCTCAGCAACAACGCGTTTGCCGTAGACATGGAGTTCGCATGCAAGGCCGGTAGCGAGGGTCTCGTGGCGGCCATAGGACTTGTGGACTCCGGGAGGGCGGAATACGGAATGACCGTCGGCACGGACACGTCGCAGGGAGAGCCCGGTGAACACCTAGAGTACTCAGCCAGTAGCGGCGGTGCGGCCCTCATAGTGGGGAAAGACGGCGTAGCCGCGGAGCTTGAGGCCATGTATTCCTTCGTCTCAGACACGCCCGACTTCTGGCGCAGGGAGGGGTCGCCGTATCCCATGCACGGCGAGGGCTTCACAGGCGAGCCCGCCTACTTTAGACACATAGTGGGGGCGGCTAAGGGGCTTATGGAGAAATACGGCTACAAGCCGAGCGACTTCACGTATGCGGTGTTTCACCAGCCAAACGGCAGGTTCCCCGTCCGCGCCGCCTCCATGCTAAACATCCCGATGGAAAAGATCAAGCCGGGCATAGTCGTTACACACATCGGAAACACATACAACGCCTCCGCGCTTATGGGCTTCGCGAGGGTGCTGGACACGGCCAAGCCAGGCGACAAGATCCTGCTAGTGCCGTTTGGAAGCGGCGCAGGCTCCAACGCCTTTGTGTTCACGGTAACCGACCTAATAGCTGAGAAGCAGAAAACAGGAGTGCCCACGGTTGAGGAAATGCTGCGCGACAAGATATACGTCGACTACGCGCAGTATCTCAAGATGCGTAAAATGATCAGGCTATTTGAATAATATAGGCGCTTAGAGAAATACCGGCGGCATTAGGTGCCTAGTCATCCCGTTCTGGCCACTTAACTATGTCGTCTGCGAGCTCGGCGAAGCGTTTGAAGCCGTCTAGGTGCTCTCTGTAACACTCCATCATTATCTTGCCGTTGCTCCTCTCAATTATCCTCGGCTCCCTCCCCGTGAGGGCCTTAATCAGTGCCGAGAACCTCTCGGCGTCTGCCTCTCTGTCGTCGGGGCGTCGGCCCTAGCCGTGGCGCGTCCCATGGCCGCGTTGAGCTTTCCATACCTGCCGGCTTCTTGACATGCCCTCCTCTACGATCTTTGTGGCTTTTTCGTAAACCTCTTTACCAGCCTCCTCCGCCCTCTGGGGTATTAGCTTACAAACTCCGCCGCCAGCCTCCGCTGTTCTCCGGAGCCGTAGACGGAAAGCCAAGCGGCGTGCTCAAGACCCTCCCTAAGGATCGAGATGCGGCTCAACTGACGGTGACTGCTAAGAAAATCAGAACCACGGCCGCTGCTTTTGAACCGCCGCAGAGGCTGGGCATCCTTCAGCATATTGAATACGAGCCTCCTCCGCGGGAGTGGCGTACAAGTAACGGCTGTCTCTACGAGGGGCTTTTGACAGCCGAGGGCTGTCGCAAAGGCGTATGCGTGCGGTATCGTGTGCGGGTGCATTCGAGGGATAGGAGGCGGTGGGAGGTGGGGGAGAGGTGGAGGAGGCGTAGGGATGAGGATGTGGGTGGCTGTATTAGGCAACATGTGGCGGATGCTCTGTGGGAGTTGTCGGGGAAATACGACGTCGGGGTGGGTATGAGTATGTAAGGGCGGGTGTGGGGGTTAATCAATACGACGTCTTCTGTAGCGTCGTTGTGAACGGCGTAAGGCTGGATCAACCGCATTGCCGCGCGGTGGGGGAGTGTGTTGAGGAGATGCAAAGAGACTATAGAAGGGAGCTGGAGAGGCTTAGGGAGCCGCCTGAGCCGGCTTCAGTTATCAAGACCGACCCCGTAGAGGAGCTTCTAAAGGAGTGGCCGGAGCTGAGCGCCTTCGGCGTGGAGTGGGTTAGGAAGTGGCTAGACCTTAGGGATAGGCTAATCGAAATCGCGAAAGTTATGCATAAATATCCGTGAATGGTTGAGGTGGTGAGGCAGAAGCCGGTGAGCATCCTCCACCCCTACATGGTGGAGGTGTATGTGGCGGTGGACGGATCGGAGGCGTGTCTCGCGCTTAACCAGCTAAAGGCTTTTTGCGCGCGGGACGGCGCCGTGAAGGAGGCAAAGCTGGAGCTGGCCTTCAGCAGATACGAGGCATACGAGGGGAAGATTAGGGAGGTGTACCGCCCCAAAGGCCTGCTGGCCTATGCCGCGGCGGCGAGGGAGTACGTGAGGCTACTCTAACCGTGGTTGATAAAACTATTCGAATAATACAGTTCCTTTAAACACCAGCAAAAAAAGTCGTGCCTCTTTCTATACATGCCGAAAAGGCAGACCGACAAAGTTTTTGAGCGTAAAGAACAGGTCATAGAGTACCTCAAGACATATGGAGAGCTCACCACCAGCCGGCTTATACAGATGACGGGGCTTAGCCACTCGCAGATATTCTACATCCTCAAGCTCCTGGAGAAAGAGAACCTCGTCAAAGAGGTGAAGAGGGGGAAGATAGCCTACTGGAAACTAGTGGAGGCAAAAGAGGCCTAACTTTTTAAAAACAGGCAACCATAGCAGTGGTGATTTCTGAGCTTTACAAAGCCGGAAAAGCCAAACAAGAGGCGTTGGGCGTCTTAGCCAAGACCGTGATATGTGCAAAAACTGGATGCCTCGCGTCAGGCCCAGAGGTCGTCGTCGGCAACGTAACGTTGCAACTAACAGACGCCGTAGCCCCGGCCCCCAGGCCGAAGCCCGCCAAAGAAACTAGGCAAGAAAAGTTGCCGCCCCGCCAGCCGCAACCGAAACCCGAAAAGCCCCCCAGCCCCCAGCCCCCGAAGCCGCAGGGACCGTCGAGGACGACCTCCTCGAAGGAGCCGCAGAAGAAGGAGGTCGGAGAGGCGAAAAATGAGGAAGCCAGCTGGGATAGGCTGGTGTCCCTACTTGCTGAGGAGACAAAAATCGAGAGGACGAAGGCCGAGTCCATCCTAAACATCATATTTAACTACTTGGCGACCTACCCCAGCGCCGGGGTGCTGAGATTCATCGACGACGTTGCGAGGATGTCTAAAGCCGACCAGAGGACGGTGAGGACGGCGCTTGAGATCTTGAGGTCGTCAGATGTTGTGGAGATGAGGGAAGAAGGGGTGGTTAATTTGAAACGGGCAGTTAGGCGTGAGGGCCTGCCTCTTTAACCCCTCTTAGCAGGTACATATATCTCAGTCCTGTGCCCCTTGGCGACCAGCACCAAGTCCCCCCTGTCGCGTAGATTCCTCAACACCTTAAAAGCCACAGACATCTTTATGCCGTATTTAGACGCAACTTCGTAGGGGGTGACGGCCTTCATGCCCTGCACCTCCTTGGCGATGGTCTGAAACACCTTCTCGTCGAGGGTCTGGATAGTCCTCTTAGCTGGAGTCTCCTCTTTCTTCGCCTCCTTCTTACCCTTCTGGGGTTGCTGAGCCTTTTCCTTCTCGGCTTTTTTAGCAAGCTGACTCAGCGTGGGCTTTTTCTTTCCGCCCATGTCTAGTCGTTTTGTATATGTTTTAAAGGATTTCTCGAGTCTAAATAGCGGCTGAGGTGTACGCAGTTTAAGACGCCGGTTTTTGATATGAAAAAGGAGGAGGTTAGATTAGTCTCACGTATTCCCTCGCCGCCGTGGTGAATGCCAATAGCCCCTTGGGTCTGTATATCTCTCTTAATATTATCCTCGCGTGTCTCGTATCGCTTAAATTCCAGCTCCAGCCCTGTCTCCTTCACGGCTCCGTTTTGGGCACATAAAGCCCTCTGCGGGGTTGAGCGAAATACACGCCTCAGACCCGTCCACCGCCACGTAAACCTCCACCGTGTAGGGGTGGAGGATGCCTACTGGCCTCTGCTTCGCCACCTCCACCATCCATGAGCATCTATGCAACGCTCTAGCCATCTCCACAAGCCCCCCTCATGAGGTGCCCAAGCCCTAACTCACTCCACGCCGAATGTCTACAGCAGATATTTCCTCAGCTGTTTTCTTTGCGCCGAGCTGGGCGTTTTACAATTAAAGACCTGTCCTCCAGGTCGGTAGGTATCAGAGTATTTCGCATCAGGCATATTTAAATACGGGTTTATAAACTGTCATATGTCTTCCAGAGGACCCGCATATCGCATTGAGAACATCGTGGCCACGGTGAATCTGGGGGTGGAGCTCGACCTGGAGAGGCTCGCCGAGAGGCTGACTATGGCCGAATACAACCCCGACCAGTTCCCCGGCTTAATACTCCGCCTCACTAAGCCCAGAATCTCCGCGTTGATCTTCCGCACGGGCAAGATGGTGGCGACTGGGGCCAAGAACGAGGAGGATCTCAAAAACGCCGTGAGGGCCTTGGTAAAACTGCTCAGAGACCACGGGGCTGAGGTCCCCTTCGACCCCGAGGTGCAGATACAGAACATAGTGGCCAGCGGCAACCTCCACGCCGAGGTAGACCTAGAACAGGCGGTGCTAATGCTTGAAAACGCGATGTACGAGCCTGAGCAGTTCCCCGGCTTGATATACAGGATGTCCTCCCCACGTGTTGTTATCCTGATATTCGGCTCAGGCAAGATAGTATGCACAGGCGCCAAGTCGGAGAAAGACGTGGCCTCCGCTGTTCAGAAGCTTTACAACCAGCTCAAGGAACTCGGCGTGTTATACGTCGAGGAAGGCGGCGAAGAGGAACTGGGAGAAGAGTTCGAAGAGGAGTTGTGATCCTCCTATATGGCGAAAAATTCACAGACGTGGACCTCCCCCAGGTGATACCTACATGTGAAAGCTTCGACGCCAGGGTTATCCCCCTCGTCGGCGAGGACCTCCAGTGTCTTCACAGCGCCCTGCGGAAAGCCAGCCGCGGAGTCGTGCTGAAGACCAGGTACAGGCTGTGGATATCCCTCGCCAGAGAACTTAGGGCTGACCTCACAATCTACGTCTGGGGCTTGCCCCTAAGGAGAAGGGGCGTAATACCGATATACCCAGCCGCCGACTACCGGGGTCCGGGGGTTTACTACGTGAAAAACCGGCACGACCTCCGCGCGCTGGTGGGCAAGACCGTCGACGGCATCCTCCTCGACGCAAGGGGCTTCGACCCCCGGGCGGTGGAGCTCGCCGTGAAGGGCGAGCTGAGGTGCGACTGCGTGCGGTGCGACGTAGCCGAGAGGCTGTTGTGTAACTGGTACAGGGAGGTGGAGGTGCTATGAGCGTGAAGCGCAAGGGCTCGGCGAAGGAGAGAGAACTGGCCAACTTCTTCTGGGAGAGGGGATGCGCCGTTTTGAGAGGTTGCTCGTCGGGCGGTGGAGTCAAGAAGAGATACGTCCCTGACGTAGTCGCCATATGCAGCGGGCGGGTCCTAGTGTTTGAGGTGAAATACAGGTCTAGATACGCCCCCATAAAAATCGAGACGGATAAGCTGGAGAAGCTCATCGCCTTTGCGGAGAGGGCAGGTGGGAGGGCATATATCCTCGTGAAATACGGCAGAGAGCCTTGGAAGGTGCTAGACGCGGCCGAGCGGGTGGGCAGGGAGGAGTACGAGAAGGCCATGGAGCTCAGGGCCTTCATGGAGTCCCTCCTCTCGGCAAAGATAGACCAGTATTTTTAAATTAACAATTTGTCGCGTCTGTGGAGCTTGGAAAAATAGCCGAGATGGCGAAGAGGCTGGGCGCCGGATCTGTGAAAAATGTCAAGTACAGCTACGCGCCAGCCACGGACACCTACCATGTGAAGATATATCTCGTGAAGCCCATTGAGTGGAGGGCGTTGGCGGAGCTGGTAAAAGAGCTGGAGAGGAGCTTTTCAGTGAAGATATACGCGCCGCACGCCCGCGCGTTGCGGCTCGACCTCAAGAGGAAGTAGGCGGAAATGTTATAACCACCAAATCACTGCGGCATATGCAGATCAG
>Ga0081478_137084_pt1 | contig 20645 bp, 19 predicted proteins | sample OctSprmetagenome_FD_70983 | JGI IMG/M metagenome (GOLD analysis project Ga0081478, IMG submission 70983) | Hot spring and microbial mat streamer communities from Octopus Spring Streamers, Yellowstone National Park, USA - T=80-84 v2 (version 2) | ecosystem: Environmental > Aquatic > Thermal... | reverse complement strand
GACCTTCGGCTTTATCGCTACCCGCTCAATCTCCAGTCCATGCGGCAAAGTTCTTTCGCCGCCGTAAAGCCAAGCGCCAAAAATGACGGAAAGTTCAGCAATTTCCGAAACTCGCAACCTCTGACCTTTCGTGCCCCAAAGTGGTCTCAAATTTTCCAACGGCACTTCAATCTCCCGCCAAGTATTTGTCAAGGGCACTTCATATCCGTAAGCGGAGCCATCCCGTTCAACCAGCCCAATTTCAACGGCTTTAGTTTGCGGGAACAAACTCCTTGCACGAACTACAAGGTTCAAACCGGAAACATCTTCGGTTGGCAACTTGGGCGAGCGGACTTTCAGCCTAACGCCCGCGCAACTGGGTGGCTCGCCGAACCCCGTAGCCATCAGCCTGAGGACTAAACTTCCGACATCGCTGCCTTTGACGATTTCCGAAGTTGCTTTGTGCTGCTGCGGTCCAGTATATAAAACGGGCGGCGGTTTGTCTCCTTCTTTCAGGGCGAAAATTGTTAGCGCTTCAAGGAACTCTTCTTTCCGCACTGGTTCCCTTCCCAAATCAGCAGGGAAGGTTTGAAACTTCTGCCCAAGTTTCACGCCGACAAGATACTCAATTTCGCCGGGCTTGAGCCAATTGCTTGGAATCGTCGCTTCGTAACGGTATGCCCGTTTGCGCTCCAACGGGATTGAACGAAAAACTCTCGCACTTTCATGCCAAAGATAGAGCATGACCATCTCAGGTTCTCGTGGCGATGCGACAGTGAAGGTCAGCCTCAAGGGTTTACCCTCAACCCATTCTCGGACAGGTTCATGCCACACCGTTGCGGGAGCGTCGCTACTTGGTGGAGCGTAAAATTCACGAAGACCAACTGCAACCGGAAGTTGAAGCCCTTCAAGGTCAACTTTTGAACTCTGTCGGCTGAGCAAGTAAACGCCGGGGCGGATGGTGAAAGTGCCCGAAACTGCTTTCGCTCGGAAACGGTTGCCTTCTTTGAGTGGCTCAACTGCGAAGTTTGGTCCTAAATCTGGCAGGTTGACCTGCATGACTCGTTCTCGCCAGTAAACCCTTGCGACCTCTCGCTCAAGGCTCGGTCTGCCATATGGGTCATTCACCCAAACTGCGTCGGGATAAACTTCAAGCCTCCAAACATTGTCGCCCAACTTTTCCAGAAAGTATGCGCCAGTCCCTTCGTAGCGGACGATGGGCGAAGAGCCACAGCCGACTATTCGCTCCAATTTTTCGGGTGATGGCAGCTTCGTCTTCGTGTCGTTGGAGTAGAAAAATTCACGCTCAGTCACCATCTCGCTCAAATCCTCTTCACTCACCCTAAACGGTCCGAAGCGAGTGTTCTCAGGGTAGCGCCCATAAGTTTTCAAGCGAGGCGACCTGCGAAACGCTTCGGCTGCGATGATGAAACTCACCGCTTTGTTAGGTGTGTAGACAAGGTTGAGGTAATGGGTTTGCCAGTTGATGTTGAACGGAGCCAGCGGCAACACATCGTATTGGAACTGGGCTGCAATTTGAGCACCACCGCTCCGGAAAGCACGAGCCATCGCTGGGTAGATGTAACTCCCAGGCACATCGGCGGCGTCAAACTCGTAAACGATTTTCGCCTTCCTTTCAAGTTCCGGTGCTCGCATTGATGGGTAGTCGTCAACTAAGGGCAGAAAGTTCCGCTTGAGCGACCGACCGGAAACCAAACCCGTCGGATACCAAACGAAACTACAGCCGTCAACAATTGAGTCACGAACGGCTGCAAACTTTCCATCCCAACCGTTGTAAAAGAGCGGCTTTTTGCATCCCGTTCCACGAATCGCTTCAGCGAGGGCATTTATGTAGTCCCTCACTTGCTCGTTGGTTGTGCCCGGCGGATATAGCGGCTCGTTTATAAGTTCAAAGCCGACAATTGCCGGGTCATCTTTGTAAGCGAGACCAGTGTAGCGGTTGACATGCTGAACAAATTGAGCGAGATAGTTTCGCTGAGCCTTTCGTGCCTCAAGGTCAGTTGTCATTTGCTGCATCGTGAAGAAGTTGGAGAAGCCAGCGCTTGGGTTCGGCGTCCCCCACCAAGCAATCGGGGTCAAAAGCGTGTAAATGCCTCTCTCCTTCGCTTTCGCAATGAGGTAGTCAAGCAAACGCAAATGCTCGTTGTCAATCAAGTTGCCCTCTCGGTCGCTGATTTCCCTGTCCCAAACATGCAGGCGAATCAAGTTCAAGCCCATCCGAGCGAGGTGAAGCAAGTCAATGTCAATCACCTTCTCAATCTGGAAGCCAAGCGCTTTCAGTTGGTGGTAGTCAATGGAAAACGGTGCGTAGTAGTTGACGCCGAAAAGAGCCACTTCCTCGCCGTTGTCCTGCCATCGCAAAATTCCATGTTCGTCAACGACAACGGTTCGGTTCGCCGGTCGCCAAGTCGCTTTCGCTGCAGCAAATGTTTGAGCGAAAACGATGGGCAACAAAATCCAATGGGACTTCACATAACCTCACCGCCTTTCGCATCCGTCAGGATGCCACAAGCCGGACAACTTCTTCCATCGTTGCGACAACGAAATCTGGTTCAACTCCTTCGGGTTTCGGTTCGCCCGTTCGGTTGAGCCAACAAGTTCTCATGCCAACTTGCTTTGCCGGCGCAAGGTCATACTTGAAACCGAAAGCGACATGCAAAATTCGCTCGGGCGGTTCTTTGATTTGCTGCAAAGCGAACTCAAAAATTCGGGGGCTTGGCTTGTAGATTTTTGCGTCTTCCGCAGTGATGAGGGCGTCAAACTCAACGCCTATCAACTTCACGCTCTCCCGCAAAATGTCGTTGTCGGTGTTACTGATAATGGCGATGCGGGCGTGGCGTTTCAGTTCTCTCAGCGCTTTCGGGACATCGGGGAAGGGCTTCCAAGTCGGCATGGAAGCAGCGAAAGCATCGCCGTCCTCAGGCTCATACGGGATGCCAAATTCTCGCAGGGTCGCTTCCAAACTCAACCGCAAAATTTCCTTGTAGGGGCGATACTCACGCTGGATGAGTTCAAACTGGATGGCTTCCCATCGCTGGTGCAAACTCTCAATTTCGGCGGAGATGCCCTTTCGGCTCACCAGTTCGCTCAGGAAACTCCTGATGCTTGCATCCCAATCAATGAGCGTGCCGTAACAGTCAAATGTCACCCACGCAAATTTGTTCATTTGAAAGTCGCCCCTCCAATTGTCCCTGCTTTCGGAATCTTCAGGGCGTCAAAAACGCTGTCAGGAACGCCTTTCGCCTTCGTGCGAATGGTTTCACGGGTCAGCAAGTTCCCGTGAATGACGACCTCCCACCTGCCTTTTCGCTTCTGCAAAAACAGAACCAAAGTCTCAAAGTCGTAAACAATCGCAAGGGCATAGTTGCGGTAAATGCGGATGTCCAAAATTTGCGGGTTCTTGTAAAACTGCTGGGCAAGGTAGTCTTTGATCGCTTTGCGGATTTCCGCTCTTTCCCTTGCCTCAGGCATATACTGCCAAATTGTGCCGACTATGAGCACAAGCAAGATCAAACCCAAAATAGCAGCGAGCCATCTCATCGCTAATTCACCCCTTTCCGGCGAAAATGCTGCTTTCTTGCACGCTTACACACCTGCACGCTTGCGTGCCAATTCAACGATTTTTTCTGCGACCTCTTCCGGCGTCATCCCTGTCGTGTCAATCTCAACGGCGTCCGGCGCTTTTCTGAGCGGCGCTATTGCTCTGGTTTTGTCCCGCTCATCTCGCTCCTTAACTTCCTGAAGCACTTCTTCGTAACTGACCGAGATGCCCTTTTGCTGCAATTCAAGCCACCTTCGCTTTGCTCGCTCTTCAAGGGATGCGGTCAAAAAAATTTTGACTTCAGCGTCAGGGGCGATGACCGTTTGGATGTCTCTCCCTTCCATGACGACGCCACCAAGTTCTGCCATCGCCTTTTGGCGTTCTGCCAAGACTTTGCGGACACCCTCGTGGGCACTAACGATAGACGATGCCTCGGAAACTTCCGGCGTCCTAATTGCTTCCGTCACATCTTCACCGTCCAAGAAAACCCGAACGCTTCCGTCTCCCTGTTGTTGCAGTTGGATGTCTGTCGCTTCAGCCAACATAGCCATCACTATTGGGTCGTTGATGTCCATGCCCAACCTCAAAGCCTTCAAGGCAACAGCACGATACATCGCCCCTGTGTCGACATAAAGGTAGCCGAGTTTTCGGGCGACCAGTTTAGCCACAGTGCTCTTTCCAGCGCCGACAGGTCCATCAATGGCGATGACGAGACCTTTCGGTCGCTTCACGCCATCTCCACCTCTGCCCCCAGAGACGCCAAAACTTGTGGGAATTGCGGGAACGAAATTGCGACGCAATCGGCATCGTGTATGACTGTCTCGCCTTCAGCCAAAAGCCCAGCGATAGCCAAAGCCATCGCAACTCGGTGATCACCGTGACTTTGAACTTCAGCACCAATCAGTTTGCTACCTCCATGCACGACCATGCCATCGGGGAGTTCCTCAACTTGAGCGCCCAATTTGCGCAGTTCGCTCACCATCGCTGCGATCCTATCACTCTCTTTGACCCGCAACTCTTGAGCATCTCGGATAACGGTTACCCCTTCCGCATTAGTGGCGATAGCAGCCAAAACCGGCAACTCGTCTATGGTTCGTGGAATCAGGTCACCTGAAATTGTTGCGCCTTTCAACTTGCCGCCCCGAACGGTTACATCCGCAACTGGCTCTCCGCCTTGAATTCGCTCATTGTGCAGCAAGACTGTTGCGCCCATCTGCTTAAGGACTTCCAAGTAACCGCTTCTGGTTGGGTTGACGCTTATCCCCAGTGCGGTGACTTCCGAATCAGGGATAACTGCTGCCGCACACAAAAAGAAGGCTGCCGATGATGGGTCGCCGGGGACGATAACTGTTGTGCCTTTCAATTTCGCTGGACCAACTACTGCGACCGTGAGTTCCTTGACAAAAATTTTTGCCCCGAAAGCCTGAAGCATCCTCTCAGTGTGGTCACGGGATGGGGCGGGTTCATGGACCAAAGTCGTTCCGTCTGCGAACAAGCCTGCCAACAAGATTGCCGATTTGGCTTGAGCGCTGGCTACAGGCAAAGCCCACTCAATGGGGCGCAATTTGCTTCCCCGCATTCGTATCGGTGGCAAATATCTTTCTGTCCGCCCCTCAATTTTCGCACCCATCCGTTGCAGAGGGATAGCCACCCTGTCCATCGGTCGCTTCTGCAACGACGAATCACCCGTCAACCAACTTTCAAAAGCGTGTGCCGCCAAGATGCCCATCAAGAGCCGCATCGTTGTGCCCGAGTTACCGCAGTCCAGCGGTTCTTCGCTCTGCTTCAAATTAGCGCCACCAACCCCATGCACGATGATTGATGGCGTGCCGATGCCGTCAATTTGCACACCCAATTGCTGCAAGCAACGAGCGGTGCTCAGGACATCTTCTGCAACGAGGCAATTTTCCACCCTTGTTTCGCCCGTTGCGATTGCACCCAGCAAAAGCGCCCGATGCGAAATGGACTTATCACCAGGCACAGAAAAAGCGCCACGAAGTTTCGCTTTCCCCCGAACTATCAACTTCATCTCCCATCACCGTCGGGAAACTCCAATCTCAGCCTCGAAATCCCTAACGATTGTAGCGCCAACAACCACTCAAGGTCACCATCGCTTTCGCCGAACGGGATTTGTGGACTGGTATCGCAAACTTCTGCCAGATTTGCCCAGAGTGATGGAAACGCTGGAAAGTCTCATGGGTTGAGTGGTGTTTGGGTTAAAGTGGGCAGCAGCAACATGTCACCCCTTTCATGGCATGATTTATCTGCGGGCGCGTTCAAAACTCCAAGGTGGTGAAAAGCGATGGGCATAAGTGTCGGGATTGTAGGGGTAGGGCAGTTTGGACAGCATTTCGTTCAACTTTTTCGCGACCACCCCGATGTCAGCAGGGTGGCAATTTGCGATTTGAATCCTGACAGGTTGGCTGCTTGCGCTCGGAAGTTCGGTGTCACCGAAACCTATTCGTCCCTTGACGAAATCTGCCGAAGCGATTTAGATGCCCTTGCAATTTTCACCCAGCATTGGCTTCACGCCCAGCATGCAATCCAAGCGATGGAAGCAGGGAAACATGTCCTGAGCGCTGTCCCGCCCGCTTACGGCAGGACACCCGAAGAAGCGTTGGAATGGTGCGACAAGTTGGTCGAAACTGTCAAAAGGACTGGGCAAATTTACATGCTGGCGGAGACGACCTATTACCGCCCTGAAACGATGTTTTGCCGCAAGAAGGCTGCTGAAGGGGCTTTCGGTCAATTCGTTTACGCTGAAGGCGAATACTTCCACGACATGTCTCACGGTCTCTATGAAGTCCTGCGCAACCGTTGGGGTGCCGAATTTGGTCCCGACAAAACGGGTGACCCACCGATGTTCTACCCGACCCATTCAACGAGTGGGATAATCAGCGTGATGAAGGCAAGGATGGTTGAGGTTTCCGCAATGGGCTACATTCTGCCCAACGATGACTGGTTCCGCACCGATACAATTTGGCGCAATCCCTTTTGCAACCAAGTGGCTCTGTTCCGCATGAGCAATGGAGCAATTGCCCGCATCTGTGAGTTCCGACGAATTGGTCATGTCGGGAGGGAAGGGTTCCGGATTTACGGGACGGAAGCAAGTTTTGAGTGGGATGTTTCGGGCGCAAAATGGGTGACGAAAACTGGGTGGAAACTCGTTGACCCTACGGTCGCCCGCGACCCTTTGCCCGAACCACTCGCTTCAAACTTGGGCGGTCATGGTGGTTCTCACGCTTACATCGTTCACGAGTTCGTCTCAGCTTGCAATGAAGGCAGGTTGCCAGCGATCAATGTCTGGGAAGCGGTCAGGTATTTTGCTCCGGGCGTCGTCGCTCACCAATCAGCGATGCGGGACGGAGAGTTGCTGAAAATTCCCGATTGGGGCGACCCTCCAAGTTGAAATTTGGGGGCTGAAGGAAATGGCAAAACCGAAACTAACCGTCGTGATCCCAGTTTACAACGAACGGGGCACAGTCATGACGGTGTTGGAAAAAGTCAAGGCGCTTCCCGTCAGCAAGGAGATAATCGTGATTGACAACCTATCAACCGACGGGACGCGGGAATTGCTTGAGACCGTCAGTGACCCAGAAATTCGGGTTGTGTTGCAATCAAAGAACTTGGGCAAGGGGACATCAGTCAAACTCGGTTTTGCAATGGCAAAGGGAGAATGGGTCATCATTCAGGACGCTGACCTTGAATACGAACCCAGCGACATCTTGAGGCTGCTCGAACATGCCGAAAAAGCGGGCGAGGTTGCAGTTTTCGGTTCGAGGCTTTTGACTGGCAACCCGCAAGGCATGTTGGCTTTTTACATCGGGCGAGTTGTGCTCAACCTCATTTTTAGGCTTCTCTTTGGAGCGAGGACGACCGATGTAGCGACTTGCTACAAATTGGTTCGCTCCGATATCGCTAAGAGGTTAAGGCTTCGTTGCAGCGGTTTTGACCTTGACTTTGAGTTGGCGTCGGCGTTACGACGATTGGGTTACAACATAGCAGAAGTCCCAATCACTTACCGACCACGAACAATTGCCGAGGGAAAGAAAATCCGCCCTATGGACGGAATTAAGGCAATCGCAACGATGTTGCGCGTTCGCATCCAATCTCGAGAGACCTTGATGCGCCCCGTCACGGCATTGTAGCTCAAACTCGGCTACAATTTCCGTTAACAAGCCAAAAGGTGATGCTTGCTCTTGTTAGGGCGGTTACGGTTGAAGGGAAGTTCGACTTTTTGAGCGGGGTGAAAAGCAATGAGCAAACCAATCGTGAGCGTCTCAGGCATACGAGGCGTTATTGGCGAAACTTTGTTGCCTGAAGAGGCACTTCGTTGGGCTCTCGCTTACGGGACTATGGTCAGTGGGGGAACAGTGGTGCTCGGGCGCGATACTCGCCCTTCTGGAGAGATGTTGCGGGGTGCAGTGCTTGCGGGGTTATTGTCAACAGGTTGCAATGTCATTGACTTGGGAATAGTCCCGACACCAACTTTGCAACTGGCGGTTCAACACTGGCAAGCCGACGGCGCTGTCGCCATTACAGCGTCGCACAACCCAGCGGAGTGGAATGCGTTGAAGTTTTTTGAGCCGTCAGGCATGTATCTTGACGCCGAGGGCATAAAGAGACTGAGGGCAATTTACGAAAGCGGAGAATTTAAACGAGCCCGATGGAACGGAGTCGGGCACATTCAACCTGACACCACCGCAATTGACCGTCACATTGAGCGGATTTTGACCTGCGTCGATGTTGAGCGAATTCGCTCAAGGAAGTTCAAGGTCGTCATTGACTGTGTGAATGGGGCTGCGTGTTTTATCTCCCCGCGACTTTTGGAACGGCTTGGATGCGAAGTCGTTCCGATTTTCGCTGAGCCGACCGGAATTTTCCAGCGCGACCCAGAACCAATTGCCGAAAACTTGGGTGAACTTTGCCGAAAGGTTAAGGAAACTGGCGCTGATGTTGGTTTCGCTCACGACGCTGATGTTGACAGGCTTGCAATTGTCGCTGACGGCGGCGAGGCTTTGGGCGAGGAAATGACGCTTGTCATTGCTGTCTACCATGTGCTTGCCCACAAGGAGAAAGGTGCGGTTGTGACGAACTTGTCCACGACGATGGCGGTGGACGATGTGGCAAAGCAATTTGGTGTCCCCGTTTACCGAACTCCTGTCGGTGACATCAATGTCAGCAAGCGGTTGAAAGAAGTTGGTGGGGCAATTGGAGGCGAAGGGAACGGCGGCGTGATTTACCCGCGAATTCAGTATGCTCGCGATGCTGTTGCAGCATTGGCTTTGATTTTGGAGTTCATGGCAATCCACGATGAACCCCTTAGCGAGTTGGTCAAGCGATTGCCCCGCTATCACATGGTCAAAAAGCGATTGCCCATTGGGAAAACGCCCGTGTATGAACTTCTGGAATGCATCAAGAGGCGATACACAGCCGAGGAGATTGTCGAGGAGGACGGGATCAAGTTGCAATGGAACGACCACTGGGTTCATGTTCGCCCATCGGGCACTGAGCCGATTTTGCGGGTCATCGCCGAAGCGAAAACACCCGACTACGCCGAGAAACTTTGCGACGAAGTTATCGCTGAGTTGAGGCAATTTTTGGACTAATGTCACGCTTCCAATCCCTTAGATGTTGCACGGCTTGACTCTTTTAGGCTTGAGGTGCAACAAGAGGTAAGTGACGAAGATGGGTTCATCAGTGTGCTCTTGACGAAACTTTTGGGGGCATGACGGACAGCCTCTTCCCCCCTTTCCTTGCAGCGCTCATAATTGACTGACTTTGTGAACTTTTCCCATCCTTGCCCTTCCTCCGTCCCATCCCCTTTTCCCTTCCTTTGTCACCTTGCTTTACCGAAGATGCCTTATCGCCTCTTTCTTCCTTTGCCCAACTTGATGGGTCGGTCGTAATGGAAGGTCTTGGGTATCTCGCCCTCTATCAAGCCTTCTTCCCCCTCAAAACCAATAAAGCAGCGAAACCGAACGGGGAAAACTTCCCTTACTCCCTTCCCCAAAACCTCGCAAAGTTGAGGGGACTCAAGAACCCGCTCCAATCGGTCATCTACCAACAACAAGATGCCATTCAAATGCCTCTCCCAAGGGAAAACACCAATGTTCACCCCTCCCTTCAAAGGCGTCCCATCGGCAAGGGTTAACTCGGCTTTCACCAAGACATAACCCGCATCCTCAGGGATAAAAGGCAACTCTACAGGTGCAAAAAAGGCATCTTTAAAACGGATGGGAGAATCGCTGGTCCAGAAAGGGAAGCGATCAAGGTCTTGCCAAGTTATCTGTGGGAGATATTTGCCTTGCTCGTAAAGGATATGTTTTCGCCATCGCACCAATTTGATTCCCCTGTCCGCCCGAAAGTCTATCGGGCATTCGCCTTCTATTACCCCTTCCTCCCCTTCAAAACCCACAGGGCAGCGGAAACGGATGGGAAAAACTTCCTCTGGTCTCTTGTTCAACCGCTTGCAAAGATGTGAAGGCACACTAAAATACTCCCACTTTCCCTCAATGATTAAGTCTACGCCTACCAAAGTTTTAGTAAGCGCCTCAATATCAATAGTCCCATTAAGAATAGTTCCATCGGCGAGAGTTAATTCCGCGCGCACAACCGCTATGCCAAAATCGGGGGGATAAGGGATGGCGACGGGAGGGACGATAGGGGCAAGAAAATCCTCGCCAACTTCCCCCTCCCTCTCCAAGCAATCTACCCAGATAGGAAATCGCTTAAAGTCCTCCCAAGTCATCTCATGGGGATATTTCCCCTCCTCATACAACTTCCGAAAGGTTATCCTCTTATCCCTCACGACCGTTCACCTACTTCCACAGATGCAATGTGCAAAGTTAGGTTCTTGACAGCCAGCCAGAAAAGACAAGTTTTCTAATGGCTGCGGATAGGCATTTTGCCAGGCAGGATGATATTCAGGATAGTTATTGGCATAAAATTGATCAAGTGCTTGCCAGATTTGTCGACTTGTTAACAAGCCAGCCTGATAATATTTACAATACCTCCGTCGTCCTTTTAATCCCCAAATTGGGTCCTTTTCGCTCCTATGAAATATTTTGCCGCTTCCCGCCACGCAAGGCTATGCTTCCCTCTGCCCTTCCCCCACTCAAATCTCCCATGTCTTGTCAAACCAATCATAGGGAGAATTGATCCCAATCCGAACCACTTCCTCCCGATTCTCAAAGGTAAACACTCCCTCCTCTACCAACTTCGCCACAACCTCCTCCAAATGCTTCTCCACCCAAGCAAATGCTGCCCTGTCCTGCTCCTCATCCGCAAAGTTTAACCCTCTCAATGATGCCAACTCAGGATGGTAAACCTCATAAAACCGATAATACTTGAAACCTGCAGGGTTTGGACAAAACCCTAACTCTTCTACCCCTTTCGCTGTTTCCTCGTCTCCCTTCTCTCTCCAATATTGTGCTACCTCTTGGATATATTGCAGGGCGTGTTCTTTGGTGTCAAAGGAGATGCAAGTCCATTGGGCTTGAGGGTCAGTGAGGATAGAGATAGTGAAGACAGGTTCGTCAGGGTGCTCTTGACGAAACTTTTGGACAGCTCTTTTGACAGCCTGAGCCACCCGCTTCTTGTATCGCTCCCAATCAGCCGCCTCCAATAATTTCAACCATTCCCTTTTCCTCCGTCTCATTCCTCTCACCTCCCTTTCGGATGATTTACGGACAGCAACTTTGTGGACAAGGTGCTAACGGCAAATTGACGCCATTCTGAAGGACATTCCGTCATCCACGAACGCACCGACGCCCACCAACCGCCTAAGTCCATAAAACCTTCACCCCTTCGTCCCTGCGAAAGGTGCCCTAACTGGCGGACACGCAAGGACCATTTACCATTTTCTAATTTTTCTTGATTATTGGCTTATTTTTGAAGATTATTCAGAAACCAACGACTCCAAGGTAAATCCTCAATTGTTTCTATTTTTTTTATTTCATAAACTCCATCTTTTCCATAATTTTCATCTGGAAGAATGATATAATAGTTATATATTCTCTGTAAAAAATCTTCGAATGAAATTTGATAAAAGGGAAAAGAGTTAAAATCTGCTCCAGGATCCCATGTTACAAATATTAGAGAACTAATAATTTCTTGAATATTCCATATTGCATGAAGATATTTAATAAAGTTAGTCTCATCAAAAGGTAGACGATTATTTATTGATAATTCTGTATCAAAAATAAGGTGAGCACAACTATCTAAAGGATTTGATAATAAATTAAAAGAAAGTAAATTACGGTCTTTTAATTCAATAAATTTTGTATCTTTATCAATAGATATTAATAAATCTAAACAAATATCTTCTGGCAGATTCCATAGACCCATTTGTATACCATAGCCATGTTGTGCTGTTATTAGATTAATTTTCCTAGCAATCTCGACTTTATCATCGTAACTATGTGTGTTAAGATAGAACCAACCATAGAAATGAATACTCATTTTCTTCACCCCTAATCGTAAATTGTTTCTCCCGGCTTCAAAGGTCTCACAATTTGTGTAGGCTGCTCTCCGCCAGGACCTACATGCCATGTGTATTCATGGACATGGGGAGTTGCATATTGTCCGTGCGCTCTACCTTCCCAATCAATTCTTTTGATCATCCTACCTTGTCCATCGTATCGCGCCTCGCTTATTATTCTGCCGTCTTTGGAAATTCTCCTGACAACTTTGTTAGCGAAAGACGGTGCTTTTAGAGGTAAGCGACCTGTCACACAAACAGACGCGTATTTTTTCGTAATATAGCTCAAGTATCGTTTTAGGAGGTCTCGTGCATTCTTTATCCAGTTCTTTCCTTGCCCAAGATTAACCAAGCGCCTCGACTTCAAGAACCATTTTGCCGCTCCTGCGACTCCCCGTAAAGCCAGTCCACCTATCTTGCCTAAGACAGGGATGCAACTTAAAACCGCACTTGACCATTCAACCCACCTTACCTCTTGCTCCATCCAATATCGCTTTATCAGAACCAAAACATCTCCACAAAGCAAAAAGCCCATCGCTGTCTCTGCTGCAAAGTCTAACCACTTCGTCACTTTTAACCCATCAGCAACATATGGCGTGGCAGGGCAACCTGATTTATCAGGAGCGATTTCGCCGATGAGGAAAATAGAAGAAATCTCTATCGGCGGATAATACGGTGGGCAATAACATTCAACTCCGTAAGGATGATATGACTCCATCTCTAACCTCGCTTCAGCATTTACTCTCCTCACAGAACCGTCATTAAAGTGAAGTTCCACCACCCAATGGGTGTCAGGCTTGATTTCGCAAGAAGTTGTCCAAACCCATCGCCTCAAAATGTTAGCTGCAATTGCCCATCTCAGTGCACCTCGGTCTCTTATCCATTCCCCCAAAATCCAAACATCTTTTGGGACCTGGAAAGCCGTGATGGTCCTTCCCCTCCCGACAGGCTGTCCCTTCCGATAAGCCGTTGTGTAAACTGTTACGAAAAACCAATACCATCGAGGGTCGGTTTCGCAAATGACAAATCCTCCTTCCGCCATCAAATGAAACCTATACTCATCGGCAAAATAACTTCCGTCATCTTCCTCCTCACTGAAACGGAAGTCAATTTCGCAGAAACGGAAGTCAATTTCGCAATCGCAAATTTCCTCTGGTGTCGGGACAAGAGTATCCCATGAGGTTAAGGCTTGAGGCTCTATCCAAAGGGCAATATCTATCAATCGAGAAGCACTCTCAAGGACATTACCTTCGGAATCCTTCACGCGACATTCAGCAGTGTATAACCTGCTTGATTGGTTGCTTAAAATTTCGCTTCCACCGGGTTCAGGGATTGGGTTTGGGTATTGATCTGAGTCATCACCTGCTTCCTGTCCTGTTCCATCTGATTGTCCAATGACCTCGACAAGATAGTTGTTTCCTGCGGGTAGGTGGAGAACCTTACGACCCGTAGCAGCCATGCCAATCAAAATAAGTTGCTCTAAAGTGTCCCACGCTGCTTCGTCAAGGGTCTGAGAGACTTGACTAAAGTGCTCTGCTTCAGGGGGCAGAAAAGAGCAGTCCACTTCTTCACCGTTTCCTTCACTGAAAACCAGACCTGCTTGGGCGAGAGTGCGCAAGGAGAGGAGTTTTCCAAGGGTTTGAAGGCGGTTGAGCCAAGGGTGTTTTGTGGGGTCATAGGCGTGACGGGTGAGGAAGTCCGTCCATTTCTTCATAATGCCCAAAAGTGCATCCCAAGCAGCGTCGTCAACGGTCAAAGACGATAAGTCTTCTTCGCCAAAGATTTTCATGAGTTCATCGTAGGTTGGTTCGGATGTTTCGTCTTGGAACGAAATAGAGGCGATGGGGAAGGAGAGGGAGATCAGAGCGAAGACGAGGACGATGGACAGGGACCTACGGAGGAAAAGGCGGAAGTTGGAAGGTTTCAATCGTTTTCTTCCTGACACTGTGTCTTTGTAAGCGCCGAGGAGCCAATGGTCACGATAGAGACCGCGCCACATCACTATCGCCTCCCTTTTTTCCTGACCTCGCCCCGCATTATAACCCCCCCTGCGTCTGTAATTGACGATCGTCAATTTTGCGGCTCAAAAGACCCATCAATTTTGCGGTTTTGGAGGGGGACTCAGAACAAATTTGAAGAGAAGGGTCAATCGCACAGAGATTGGGTAGGTCCAATCAAGTAGTGAATTGCTTGGCAACCTCTTTGTGCATGAAACATTCACCTGCGAAGAGAATCCCTTCTTCCGCCAGAGCAACGCTTGTCTCCATGCCGTTCATGCCGGGAGGAAGCAACTCGTCGCGAATATGCCTTGTTGACATTCCATGTCACCCTGCCTAAATTGTAGCGTTGAGGCTTTTTGAACGGAGGGTGTCGCTTGTGAGTTGGGGCAAGGTGTTACAACGAGAGTTTTACAACCGAGACCCAATTACGGTCGCTAAGGAGTTGCTGGGTAAAGTTTTGGTCAGGGAGACACCCGAAGGCGTCACGGCTGGAGTTATTGTAGAGACGGAAGCCTATTTGGCGCAGGGCGATCCGGCGAACCACGCCTTTCGCGGCATGACCAGCCGGAACAAGAGCATGTTTGGTCCACCGGGGCATGCATATGTTTACCGAATTCACCAAGTTTGTTGCCTGAATGTAGTCACTGAACCTGAGGGTGTTCCCAGCGCTGTGCTGATCAGAGCGTTGATGCCAATTGAAGGGATTGAAATGATGAGGGAAAGGTTGGGACGGTTTGACTCTCTCCCGACGACCGGACCAGGGAAACTTTGCAAAGCGATGGCGATTGATTTAAGTTTGGACGGTTGGGACCTAACTTTGGGCGAGCAACTGTGGGTGGTTGAAGGCAATGAGCCCGTTGAGTTTGCTGAATCTGACATCGCTGTCACCACACGGATCGGAGTAACGGCAGCGAAGGATTTGCCACTGCGTTTCTTCTTGAAGCGACAGCCCTTTGTCAATTTTGTGAGTCATCGTGGTGACAGGAGAAGATGATCCGACCTCGTTTTTTGTTTTCGCAACACAATCCGACCTGCGGCATACTTTGAACGGGCAAGTTCAAGTGGGCAGCCAAAATGTGATATCTGGCAGAAAAAGTTTAGCCGCCACCGTTAGTTTGGTGGCGGCTTTGAGAGTTTGAGGTGCCGACCTGCAACTGGGCTTTCGTTTTATAGTCTTTGGCTCAGTCGCTGGAGGTAGGAGAGAAAAAAGAAAGGGCGGTGAGGTCTTGGGTGAGGCTCAGGGGACGAGGGGGCTGCACCCGCCAGAGTATTTGCTGCCCTAAGGCAGCGAATAGGGGCGCGGCGACCTCACCGCCCCATTTACCGTAGGCTGGTTCATCCAAAACGATGCCAATAACCCACTTGGGAGAATGAGCAGGGAAAAAGCCAAAGAAGGAAACGACAACCTTTGTCGGGTCATAGCGACCGTTGACGACCTTCGTTGCAGTTCCGGTCTTGCCCGCTACCTTGACGCCCTCAAGTTTTGCCCGTTTGCCGGTTCCCTCCTCAACCACGGAAACGAGCATATTGCAGATTTTTGAAGCAGCCAGCGGAGAGATGGCGGAACCTAATTCTTGCGGCTCAAACCAGTGAACCTTCCCCGTCTTTTCATCTTTTATGCCTTTCACGATCCTCGGCTTCATGACTTTGCCGTGGTTTGCCAAGGCTGCGTAAGCAACAGCCATATGCATCGGCGTCACTGCAACACCTTGACCAAAGGCTAAAGTCGCTTGGTGGTGACGGACAGCGCTTTTTGCCAAGAACCGGTTAGGTGGGTCCAACCAGCCTGCTTCTTCAAATCCCGCTCCCACGCCCAACTTTCTTCCAATGCCGAACTTGGAGAGGGTCTCGTAAATTTGTCGGTAGGAAGCTTTCAAAGCAAATTGAGCCATGGCAATGTTGCAGGAATGAGTGAGTGCATCGGAGATGGTCTCAGCGCCGTGAGGAGCAGTCCCTTTCTGAACGACCCAGCATCGGACAGAAAAGGCGTCGGTTTTCCATATCCCGTTGCAGTAGGCAACTGTGTGCTCAGTTATGATGCCATGATCCAAAAGCGCTGCAGCCACCAATGGCTTGAAGGTTGAACCCGGTTCATAGACGAAGGTGAGTGGGCGGTTGAGGAATCGTTCTGGAGGGAAACGATAGTATTCGTTGGGGTCAAAATCGGGTTTTGAAACCAGCGCCAAAATGTCGCCTGTCTTGGGGTCTAACACGATTGCGGATGCGCTCTTGGGTTGGAACTTCTTCATCGCTTCGTCGAGCACAGCCTCTGCTGCTTTTTGAATTTGTTCGTCAATCGTCAAAATAACGCTGTCCCCGGATTGAGGTGGCAAGTAGGAAAGGTATCCACTCGGCAAGGGTCGTCCGAGGGCATCGACCTCCAATTCCACCGACCCTGCCTTGCCTTTCAAGACTTTGTCCCAACTTCTCTCAACTCCGTAGCAACCCACATTGTCAAGATTGACGAAGCCCAAGGTTGCGGCAGCGAGCCGCCCATAGGGATAAATTCTATGCATTTCAGGGGAAATTCCGAGACCTGCCTGTAAGATGCGCCATTCTAAAGGCACATCCTTCCTTTTAGTCTCCAAAATGCGCTTTAGGTTTGCGACAGCACTTTCATCTAATTGGCGCGCAACCCACACAAACCGGACCAGTATGGGTCTGCCTTTGGAGCGATTTTTGGTTGTCTGGCTCAAACGCCTTGTCAGTTCCTCCTCCGAAACTGCTTTGCCCTTTAAAAGGCTGCAAATCATGTGAGAAACTCGCCTCGCAATTTCATCTCTGCTCACCTGTCGTCCCCAAAACTTTTGGGCGGTGATCTGGATAGCATGTGGGTCAGCCCAGATGGAGTAGGTGAGTTGACAAGTGGCTAAAAGCAAGAAATTGCGGCTGTAAATGTTGCCCCGGGCTGGGGCTAAGTCTATGTGTCTCAGCCAAACGCGTTCCGCTTTTTGTCTCGCTTGCGCGCTTTTTAGCCCTTGCAGGTAAAGAAGCCAACTCGCCATCGCCAAGTTGACCAACAAGATGACCAATAGCGTCATAGGGCACCGCCAAGAAAGCACGCCGATCATCTCCTCCCCAAAAGGGTTAACTCTCGCTTCGGTTGATGGAATCCCAAAAGAACAGGCGAAACCTTTGGTTGGGACATCCTGAGCGAACTTCTTGTTAAATCTGACAGGCGGTGAGCGATGGCGGTCTGAAGTCGGTGAACTTGTATCTCTTTGAGCGAAATTTGTTGTTTTTGCCAGTTGTGAGTCTTAACTTCCGTGAGGATGAGTGCGTTGAGAAGGCACCACGATAGCAACATTAAACCGCTCAAGACCATTCTTTGTGCCCAATTTCCGATGACTGTCCGAACTGATTGATGTCGCTCAATCCCACGCTCAGTTTGGTTTAAAGTTGTAACAGGCACTTCCGCTCCTGTTTCCCTTCTAACTTGAGCCACCATCCTCATCTCCTCCTTTACCTAACCCTCTCGGCTGCCCGAAGTTTGCAACTCCGGGCTCGAGGGTTTTGTTGCCGCTCTTGAAAAGACGGACGAACAGGGTCTTTCGTCAAAATGCGGATCAAGGGACGATTTTCACCCTCTTTCAGGGGTTGGGCGAAGGAAGCAAAGGTTTCCTTGACCACCTTATCCTCAAGGGACTGATAGGTCAAGACAACGAATCTACCTCCTCGCTTCAAGACATGGATTCCCTCAATGATCCCGCCTTTGAGAGCGTCAAGTTCCTCGTTCACGGCGATCCTCAGAGCCAAAAAGACCTTTGTCGCCGGGTGGATTCGCCCTCCTCGCACCCCTTTCACTTCAGCCACTAACTCCGCTAATGCTTTCGCCGTGGGAATGCCACCGCTTCGGTTTCTTTCTCGGACAATTGCTTGCGCGATACGGCGAGCATCCGAGCGCCGTTCTCCTGCTTGGACGAACAAGTGTTCTAACTCCTCGAAAGACAAAGTTTGCAAAAGCGTTTGAGCGGTGATTTGAGATGATCTATCCATTCTCATGTCCAAGGGAGTGTCATCCAAAAAACTGAACCCTCGTTTGCTGTCCATCTGCCAGAGGCTTGGACCTGGGTCAATGAGGCAACCGTCAACTCGGTCTATTCCTATCTGTTGGAGGAGCCTGCGAGTGTCTCTCATATCGCCGTAGATGAGGGTAACGCGGTCGGCGTAGTCCGCTAATCGTTCTGCCGCGACTTCAAGAGATTCGGCATCCTTGTCAATCCCGATAACTTCTACTTTTGGATTTGCTTGCAAAATTGCCAGTGTATGCCCTCCTGTCCCAACAGTCATGTCCACAAACACGCCCTTTCTCACTTCCTTTACTCTCAAGAACTCTAAAACTTCCCTGACCATCGCAGGTGGATGCAATCTTACTCCTGTTTCTCCAGCCTCTCGTTTACGCCTCTCAAGCATTCGTTGCAACCATTGCAAATCAATAGCCACTGTAACCTCCTCCTACTTACAAACCCAATTCTGCTTGAAGTTCTTTAACCTCAGGTGCGGTGATTTTGCTGAACCTCTGTTTATATGCTTCTTCGTTCATTAACTCAACTCTATCACCGATGCCAACAAAGTAGACTGTTTTGCGCAAATTGCAAATTTCTCTTAAGTTTGCTGGAACGATAAAGCGCCAGTTGTTGTCGACCTTGACTTTTTGTCCAAAACTCATGATCCGTTGCAGGACAGGCGCATACCGTTGGGGGTTGGACTGGTAATACTCCATCAACCGTTGGGTGTATCGCTTCCAATCCTCTGGCGCGAAGATGTAAACTGTGTCGTATGAACTGAGGGTCAGATAAAACTCGCTTCCCAATCTCTGCCTGAGTTCCACAGGCACAACAACCCTCCCCTTGTCGTCCACTGAGTAGCGGACGGTGCCAATGAAGTATTCGTCTGGTCGCAACTCTACCGTCTGTTGGACCTCAAGTTCCTCCAATTTTTAACTACCCCCAAACTTTTCGTCAACTTGTTCTGAAACTTTCCACTTTCTCCCACTTTTTCCCACCCAGCCGTGGACACAAAAAGCGACTTCCCCAAGCAGCGCCCCTATCGCGCTGCCTGGGGTCATTTACTGCACCAATACAAATTGTCCCAACTGTCCAACTACCTACATGTGCAATCCCACACAGGTCTCATGACTGAACTAAGTCTTGCTCCGCTGCCTAACCTGACATGCTTTGCTTGGACCGTTTCTCACCTCCGAACCTTTTTCCTTGGTTCGGCTGCTTTCATGATAACACATTTGCCCCCAGAAATCAACCTTACGGGGCAATTTATCCCACAAATCGTGCTATTTGTGCCCTGTTTACGCGAATTTTTTGACGCTAACTGATGCTGCCAGTTGAGAAGCAATTGCCTTGAAAGCCTCTGAGGCAGGTGATTCTGGGAAGGCTGCCACTACCGGCAATCCCAAGTCACTACCCTCGCATATCTCTGGCACCAAAGGCACCGAACCCAGAAACTTTATGCCTCTTTGCGAGAACTCAACCTCAACTGCCCCTCGCCTGAAAATTCTCGTTTCCTTGCCACAATGTGGGCAAATGAAGTAACTCATGTTCTCAACGACGCCGAGCACGGGCACATTTAGTCTCTCAAAGGTGGCTACTCCCTTTAACGCATCGTAAAGGGCAACATCCTGCGGGGTTGTGACTATGACCGCACCAGTCACGGGAACGAGTTGAGCCAGAGAGAGTTGAATGTCGCCTGTTCCGGGCGGCAGGTCAACCAGAAGGTAATCCAGTTCTCCCCAAGCGACATCAAACAAAAGTTGCTGCAAGGCTCGGGCAAGGATTGGACCACGCCAAATCACTGGCTGGTCTTCGCCGACCAGAAACCCCAGCGACATGACTTTGATGCCCCATGCTTGAAGCGGGATGATTTTCTGTTCCTTCGGGTCAAAATCTGGCGTTTGCCACACTCCCAACATTCTCGGCACATTGGGACCGTAAATGTCGGCATCAAGCAGTCCGACCTTTGCTCCCATTTGAGCCAAAGCGATTGCCAAGTTCACCGAGACCGTAGTCTTGCCGACGCCACCTTTCCCGCTTCCTACTGCGATTATGTTTTTGACTCCCGGTATGACAGCCTCAAGGGGCGCGCTCCTGAGCACTTCGGCTGAGATTTTCATTTCAACCTCTTTCACGCCCGGCAACTGGGCAACCGCTTGGCGAGCCATATTTGCTAATTGTTCTCTCAACGGGCAGGCTGGTGTCGTCAAGACCAACTCAAAGGAGACTCGTTCACCTTCAACTCGGATGTTTCGCACCATCCCCAAAGAGACTAAATCTCGCCCAATTTCCGGGTCGCGAACTTGGCTCAATGCCTCAAGGACTTGCTCTTCAGTCACAGCCACATTTCTTCACTCCTTTCGCATTCCGCCGCTCCCAAATATGCTGCCACGCTTCTCAAGCAGTGTTGACCCTTGTCAACTTGACGCCCCAAACTTTTTAATGCTGCGCTTTGCGAGGTGATTTTTATGCGGTGCGTGATGGTTTGGTTTGTGCTGTCAGGGTTGATGGCGACCGCAATGGCTCAGCCCTTAGTTCTCGTTTCGGGCAAATACGCTGAACCTCACGCTGGCTTGCTTGAAGAGTTGGGTGCGAAAGTTCGTTGGGTGAGTTTG
>Ga0081478_137321_pt1 | contig 20678 bp, 23 predicted proteins | sample OctSprmetagenome_FD_70983 | JGI IMG/M metagenome (GOLD analysis project Ga0081478, IMG submission 70983) | Hot spring and microbial mat streamer communities from Octopus Spring Streamers, Yellowstone National Park, USA - T=80-84 v2 (version 2) | ecosystem: Environmental > Aquatic > Thermal... | reverse complement strand
TAGAATGAAAGAAGCAAAAAAGAAAATTTTAAACTTAATAAAAGAGAAAATTTTGTAAGGTAGTAAAAAATTAATAGAAAAGGCAAATTCTATTCAAAGTTCTTAAAAATCCTCTCATTTGTTTGGCATTAAGAATTACTAAATCCTTTAATTCAAAAAACACGGGCTTATCATTTGTTAAAATATAGAATGTCCTTTTTGTTATTTCCGGTGATATTAATTCGTAAGGAACTCCTTTCTTTACATTGTAATCAACATATTTAGCTAAGTTCCCACTATCTTTAATTTTTCTAAAGATATAGCCCTTAATTATTCTTATATTTTCTTCAAAAGCCATTTTGAAAATTATTAAGTATTTTCCTAAATAGAGGAAAGTTATTTTGTTTTCATTACCAACAACTTTATAAATATCTTTTTTTCTGAAGAACCCAATAAATGTTTTTATTCTTTTAATTATGTTTTCATCTACACAAACCCTTATAGTTTTGAGATTAGGAGAATATATAGATCTATATTCTATCACAATTTCTCTGTTCTCTTTCTCTGCAACAGTTTTTATATTTTCAACATTTACCTTTTCTTTTTCTTCTTTGTTTTTTCTGTTTAGAAATAGCATTTTAACCACCTCCCTATTTTTTATTTTGTTTCCTTGTTTTGTAATAAGTAATAAACCCTATCTATTAACAATTTTGTAGACCTCTCAGTGAATCCAAGTCTTAATAAATTATCTACTATGTTTCTCAAAATTCCTTTTGTTTCAGGAATTGGAACATCTAATTTCAAATTTCCACCTATTAAAGATAATTTAGTTTCATATAATACTTGTCTAATTGCCCTGTATAAATATGGTAAATCATCTTTTAATTTAAAAATTCTTCCTTCCATATTGCAAACTGTAATAATACTTGCAATTTTGTAATAAAGTTCTTTTATTTTTTCATTGCTTGTATCTGAACCAATAGCCTTCATAACAACTTCAATTTTTTTCATATCAACTGGTTTAACTGAATTGGTTACGGGGTCAATAATTTGTTTGTTTTCAACAACCATAGTCAAATTGATCAAAAAATCCTTAAAGAAAGCTTCTATTTCATTGTCAGTTTCTAAATTCAAGAAAGCATCCATCAAATATTCTTTTAGTTTTTCATCTATCATTTTTGAAGTAACCTTGAATGCTAACTTGTATTCCTCACTTTTAGAAGCATAAGTATTTTCTATTTCATTTAAAACATCTAAACAACTTGCTCCTTCCTTGCCAAATTTTATAATTAAACCAGATAACAATTCCGACATTTTTCTGGGAGAAATTGAGCTATTAAAACCTACATCTTCTTTTATAGCTTGTTTTCTTAATTGAATAGCTCTTGTATCATTAGCATATTTTTCATCAGAACTCAACATTTTAACAATTTCTATTAAATTGTCTTCTGTTCTTTGGTCTTTTGAGATAAATCCTTCTGCCGTTAAAATTCTTGCTAAAACAGAGAAAAATGCAGCCGTTTCATAAAACAGAGGGTCAACATAATGTCCTCTTGGAACATAGGTTAACTTTTTCAAAATTTTTATTTCTGCTTTATAATCCAAGTTATAAGGAACTTTTACAATATATAATCTATCTCTGAATGCTTCTGTATCAGGTCTTGAAGCGAATTTTTCATATTCAGGTTGATTTGTATGTCCAACAATAATAATATCAAGGTACATAGCAGGTAAGTTCTTTAAAACAATCATTTTATCTTGGCTTGCAGTTAAAAGTATATTTAAGTGTTCAGTTTTTGCTTTTAGCATCTCAACAAATTCAACAAGACCTCTATTTCCTGTTTGTAAAACACCAGTATAACTCCAAACTCTTGGGTCAGTTTCTTCTTTATATTGAGCAAGCTTAGCAAGTGATATATTACCAATAAGAACTGAATCATCAGCAGTATTTGGATCCATAGGAGCATAAGTGGCTATGCCAATTCCTCTTGTTCTTGAAAAACTTATGAACTCCACTTCTAAATCTTCCCATTCAACTTCTTGTAGTTTCTTTTGGCATATTGGACAAGGTAATAATTCGTCTCCTATATTAATACCATATCTTTTTATTTCTTGTCTTTTATTGTAAGGTATAGCATATAATGGATTGTCATGAACAGGACAATCTTTTATGGCAGGTATTGGATGTTTTTGTGTCCATTCTTCAAGAATTACTTTAAACATATTTACAATTGTTGATTTAGCAGAGCCAGGAGGACCTATAAGAAGTAATATTCTTTTGGCAATATCTTGACCCTGAGCAGCAGCACTAAAATACTGCATTATTTTATCAAGAACATAATCAATTCCGAATATCTCGTTTGAGAATGCCTTGTACTTTGTATAGCCTTCTGGTCTTTTCTCAGTTCCTTTTGATAATATAGCATTATATAGAATTTCATGAGCAAAAAGTGGCTCTCTCTCACCATTTTCTAATTTCTTTAAAAGGTCCCTGTACCAGAGACCAAGTTTTAAATTGGCCATATTATTTTTCACCTCCATTCAGTTTCAAATTTTAAGGCTAAACATTTTCACTGTCAAGAGGGGTCAAGAATTACCCTAAATTCCTTTCACAAGTAATTTTGCTTTGTCTAGTAAATGATGTTAAGCGATTGATAATCAAGAACTTTTAAAAATTTCAGGAAATTATTGTTTTTGGGGGGAATTTAAAGGGGGCGAAGTTTATAAGCCGAAGGCTTATTTTTAGGTTGGGTGGGCGGGCAAAATAAAGAAAAATAAATAGTTTTAGAATTATTGGACAAGGCAAAGTAATTTAATTTTTAGACTTTAAAATTTTCTTTCTTTATGATTAAACCACTCTTAAAATTTGAATTAGTAGGAGATAAGGAAAAATTTTTTGATATTTTAAATGCGATAAAAGAGCTTGGAATTGCTCATATTGATGAATATCCTCAAAAATATAAAAGTCCTGAAATAACAATAGAAAATGAAGATATATATAAAAAAGCAAGGAATTTAATTTCAGATATTGAGCATTTGATTGGCTCTTTCCCCGTAGGTAATACTTTTGTTGATGTTAATGAAAAAACAATCCAATGGCTTGAAGATATTTTAAAAAAAGTAAAAGACTTAATTCATAAGAAAGAAGAAAAAATTTCAAAATTAAACTTGTTAAATGATTATTTTTTAACAATTTCAAAAATTTACAATTTTCCTACACCTAATTTAATTGTTGTTGCTATAAAAAAAGATTTAGAAACATTTAAAAAATTAAATTTGAAAAAATTTCAAATTGTCAAAATAAAGGAGGATAGATTCGTTATTTTGATTTATGAAGATGTAAAGGATTTGATATATAAGGAAGGTTTTAATGAGTTCGTTTTACCAAGTGAATATAAAAACTTAACATTAAGTCAAGCTTTTGAAAAAATCACAAGTAATATATCAAATTTAAAAGAAGAAATTAATGCTATTGATAATGAAATTAAATTATTTAAAGAAAAAATTTCAATTGAATTTTCAAATATAAAGCTTTCAGTTCTTGAAAAATTTGAAAATTTGAATATATTAAGAAAATATGCTTCATTTTCAAATTATGTCTTCTTTATTAAAGGATGGATTGAAAAATCACAAAAAGAAAAACTATTAAGTGTTCTAAAAAATTTTGAAGGTTATTATTTTATAAAGTTTGAAGAACCAAGCATTTTTGAATATGATAAAGTTCCAACACTCATTAAAACAATGAGTTTTTCCAAGCCTTTTAAAAGAGTTTTAGATTTTTATGGTTATCCAAAGTATGGGACAATTGACCCAACATTCTTTTTATGGTTGTTCTTCCCACCTTATTTTGGAATGATGCTTGGTGATGTTGGCTATGCTTTAATAATGTTAATAATTGTTTTATTTCTTAGGGCTAAATTTTCAAAAAATGAAATTGTTAAGGATTTAACAACAATTTATTTATGGGCATTAACTTGGGCTATATTCTTTGGATTTTTATATGGAGAAGCATTTGGTGAATTATTTTATAAGCTTGGTATATTAAAACCTATTATTCATAGACTTCATTCAGCAAGTTTAATAATTGGTATTTCAATAATTCTTGGTATTATTCAAGTTGTTCTTGGTATTCTATTTGGCATTTTTAATAATTTTAAATTAAATGATAAGCATTTAGCACTTTATGAAACATTTAGACTAATTGGTGTTATTGGTTTTATTCTTATTGGTTTTTATTTCTTGAAAATTATTCAAATTCCATTTTTTCTTTATCTCTCAATTTTTTTAATTTTAATATCAGTTATTGGTGTTATTATAACGCACGGACCTATTGCTCCAATTGAGTTAATTTCAACAACAGGACAAATTTTAAGCTTTGCGAGATTAGCAGCAGTAGCATTAGCGTCAGCAGTCTTAGCAGAAATGGGTAATATGTTCTTTTCAATGATACCAAGTGTTATTTTTGCTATTATAACTGCTTTAATTTTCCATATTTTAGCATTTTTACTTGGATTTTTAGACCCTACAATTCAAGGTATGCGTCTTCAAATTGTTGAATTCTTTATTCAATTTTATAAAACAGGAGAAAGGGTATTTAAACCTTTGAAAAAAGGAGGGCTAAACTATGTTTCGTAAGGTTTTGGGATTAGCTCTTGCGGTAATTGGGATTTTGATGCTTGTAAGCTTGGCATTTGCTGCTGAACCTTCAACTTCATCTGATATAGCAAAAGCTGGTAAATACATAGGAATGGGACTTGCTATTGGTTTAACAGGTATAGGAACAGGAATAGCACAAAGTAGGATTGGGGCTGCTGGCGTTGGTGCTATATCGGAAGATAGAAGCATGTTTGGTCCTGTTCTTACACTTTTCGTAATTCCTGAAACAATTATTATATTTGGTTTTGTTGTAATGTTCTTAATAATGACACAATGATTGAGCAAATTGAAAGCATTGTACTAAATAAGGCAAAAAAAGAAGCAGAAAAAATTATATCAGGTGCCCTTCTGGGTGCCTCTGAAATAATTGAAAAGGCAAAAGAAAAAATTCCTATCATTATTGATGAATATCTTAAAAAAGCAAAAAATTACATTAACTCTCAAAGACAAAAAATTATAGGTAATGTTCAACTTGAAATTAATTCTCAATTAATAGATATTCAAAACGAGATTTTAAATAAAGTTTTTGAAAATTTAGAAGATGAAATTGTAAAATTGTTTAAAGATAAAAACATTTATGAAAATTATTTAAAAAGAATCATTGACGAAGTTTTCAAAAACAATAGCTTTCAAAATCCAGTTGTTTATGTTAATCCAAATGACTTTGAAATAATAAAAAAATTTTTAAATAACTTTCAAATCGTAAAAGATGAAAATGTTAAATTTGGTATTATTGTTGAAGATAAAGAAAGAGGATTTATTGTAAGAAATACATTAAAAACAAGAATTGAAAAAGTTAAACAAATTGTTATGGAGAAATTTTCACAATATATCCAATCATACTCCCAACAACAAGATTAACTTTGATTTTAATAGGAATTTTTTTAGAACTTGAAATAATAATCTCACCTCCTCTATCACCAAGAACTTCTCTTTTCTTTCCTTCATCCATAGGTAAAATTGGTGAGATAACATAACAATCCTCTTCAAATCCAAGCCATTTACATTTTTCTTTTCTTTTAATAAAAATTTTGGCATATCCTGAAAATCCATCCATATGATAAGGTAGTAAAATTGTGTCTTTTAAATCAAGAAATCTAACGATGTAAATTAAAGCAACAGGGTCAAGAGCATTTTTTGGTATTTGAAAAGTTTTTTTATCTCTTTTACCATCTTTTATTTCATCATATTCTGCATAATCTTCATAATAATTTATTGTCACTTCATAATTCCAACCTGGCTCAATTTGTCTTTTATAAAATTTAACTGTTCTAAAATTTTGTGTATCTACCCAAGATATGAAATCCTCATATAAATTTATACCAAGAGCACCACCTTTTGCGAATAATCTCAATTTATAACAAGGAATACCTCTTACAATTTCTATTCCTTCAACTTTTAAAAACATTTCACCTATATTTATTGGTCCATATTTTGCCTTATATTCTAATTTTTCATTTAAATTTAATGTATAGCTAAATAGCAAAAGCATCATATCCTCTTTTTGAGATATCAATCTTCAAATCTCCATCAATAATATAAATACCTGGTTTATCTTCTATAACTTCTCCAATTATTGTAATCGGAAGATTTAATTTAGTTATTTTTTCTTCCTCTTCCCTTGGTATTGATAATAATAATTCATATTCTTCACCACTTTCAACAGCAATAAACCAATCTTTAATTTCAAGTTTTTTAGAAAGGAATTTAACAGAATCTTTAATAGGTAGTTTATTAGCATAAATTATTATTTGAACTTCGCTTAATTGAGCCATTCTATAACCATCTATTCCAAGACCATCTGAAATATCTATACAAGCATTTACATTTATATTATTTATAATTTTATTCATTTCTTCAAACCTTACTATTGGACGAGCAAATTTTTCTCTCATTTCATTTATCCACCATTTAACACCACTTATTAAGTTCTTTTCATAAGCAATAAAATATCCTCTTGACCTTCCAATATCTCCTGTTATTGCTATTAAATCCCCTATTTTCGCATTACTTCTTAATAGAGCTTTTTCTCTTTTTACTTCACCAATTGCAGTTAAATGTAATTCTAATCTATCGTATTTTTCTATATTTCCACCAACTATTGAAATACAAAACTTATCACAAACATCAGAAATGCCTTTGTATATCTCATCAATTTTATTTATTGATTTTTGATTTATATTTAAACTAACAAGAATAGCTATTGGACTGCCACCCATAGCACATATATCACTTAAAACAGCAACTGCACTTTTATAACCTATTTCATAAAATGATAATAAATCGTACTTAAAATGAATGTTTTCAACAAAAGCATCCGTTGTTATTATTAAATTTTTATTAACCATTTCTGAAATAATTGCACAATCATCACCAGGACCTAATATAACCCTTGGATTTGGCTTATAGAATTTAAATATATTTTTCAAAATTTCATCCTCTCTCATAATCAAAAATCAGTTTTGCTTATGAAATTAAAATTTGAAACTTTAATATCAGGAATTATAGAACCTCTTGGATAAAATTCGTAAAAATTAGAATTAACAATAAGCTTTTCTTCATTTGAAATATCAATTACATTATTAAAAACTTCAATAAAACTTTGAGTAAATCTCATATTCTTAATTGCGGACTTGATTTTTCCATCTTCTATTAGAAATAAACCATCTCTTGTCATTCCTGTTAATGTGAAGCTCATCGGCTCAACCAAATTTAAATACCAAATTCTATTTATAAAAATTCCTCTTTCTGTTTCTTTTATTATATCTTCTAAACTTTTATTGCCTCCTTTAAGATGAAGATGAAGAAATATGGGATAATCTTGAAATGGGATATTAGAGCAAGCATTATTTTCTAAATTAAGAAGTTTTGAATACTTATTATTAAGAGCTATGTTTTTTAAAATTCCATTTTCTATTATTGAAACTTTTTTCTTTACATTCCCTTCAAAATCAAAACCTATTGGAAATAATAATAAATTAAAAGGCTCTTCATATAAATTGATTTTTTCAGAAAAAATTTTTTCATTTAATTTACCGCTAAAAGGACTTATGCCTTCATAATAGTTTTTTGAAGATAGGGCAAAATAATTAAGATAATCAATAATATCACTTAAAGCCAAACTTGAAAGTATAACATCATATTTTCCTTCTTTTATTTCAATTGGATTTTCATTTAAAATTGCCATATTTAAACAATTTTTAGCAAATTTCTCGTAGTTTTCAAGAATATCAGAAAATTTATAACTACTATATTGAGACCAAGCACTATTTGAATTTATGTAATTTATTGTTAAGTGATTTATTGAAGTTTTATTGTATGCTTCAAAACCATCTGAACTTAAAATAAAAACATGTTGAAATCCTCTATAAAAATTACCAAATGCTTTATAATTCCCACCAATTTTTATAATTTCTTTAATGATTTTTGAGCTTTCATCAGGATTTAATTCAAAATTGTCAAAAGCAAATTCATATTTGGGAATTTCTTTTTTTTCTAATGGAAACAAAAATTCACTTTCAATCATAGAATTTTCAGATTTTTTCAAAAGTTCTTTTATTTTTTCAATATCAAAATTATTTATATAAAAAATCGCATATTTATTTTCAGTTCTTATTCTAACGGAAATTAAATAATTTTCTTCAAATGTGCTTTGATGAATAAATGAGTTGGCAAACCTTTGAAAAAGATATTCATTATAAAAAATAACAATATCTGTTGAAAATTTAGAAATTCTTATAATCTGCTCCGCTATATTTAAAAGTTCATTATTCTTCATAATCTTCCTCTTCTAAAACTTCTTTTTGATTTTTTAAATAGGAAACAAGTTTTGAAAGAACATCACTTGGATTCATATCTTTTTTATTATATACAATTTTTAATTCTTTTACAAGGGCATTTTCTAACTTTTCATCACCTTTTATGTAAAATTCATAAACTTCAACAAAAATTTTTTGTAAAATTTTTGAAGTTCTCAAATTATTTTCATCTTCAAAAATCATTTCAGCAATTTTATCATATATATTCCTAACTTTATCTTTTAGATATTTCATTAAAAATTCTTTAAAGGCTTTTCTTTCTCTCTTCGCATGTGCTCCTACAAAAATTTTTCTTCTCATAATAACCCCCTATTTTTAAAAGCACTATGAACCTTATAAATACATTTATTCATTACAACATCTATTCCATTTTCAGATAGTAATTTTGCTGCTTCTTCATTAATAATTCCTTCTTGCATCCATACAAGTTTTGGCTTATGCTTCATCCTTAATATCTCCTTAGCATGTTCTAATACCGCTTCTGACCTTCTAAATATATCTACAATATCAACTTCTTCATCAACCTCATCTATACTCTTATAAACCTTTCTTCCAAGCCACTTTTGTAGTTTTGGATTTATTGGAATAACTTCATAACCATTAGCAAGTAAATACTTAGGAATTTTCCCCGCAGGCTCATCATGATTGTCCTTTATACCTATTACTGCTATCTTCTTGGCACTTTTTAGATAATTTAAAAGCCTTTCTTCATCCTGAATAATCATAATTTTGAAATTTTAAAGCCAATTGTCTTGCTTTCTCTAAATCTTCAATTGTATCAACTGATATTCCATCATAATCCACAATAATACATTTAATTTTAAGACCATTTTCAATAGCTCTTAATTGCTCAAGTCCTTCAATTTCTTCTAATTTTGATTTTTTAAGATTTATAAAGCTAAACAATGAATCTCTTTTATACCCATAAATTCCAATATGTTTATAATAAATAGCATTTCCACTTCTATTGTAAGGTATCGGACTTCTTGAAAAATAAATCGCATAAAAATGATTATCAAAAACAACTTTTACAACATTTGGATTATTAATCTCTTCTAAATTCTTTATTTGGGTTATTGGTGTTATAATATGAGCATTTTTATCATTATGAAGCTCATAAAAAATTTTATCTATAATCTCAGATTTTATAAATGGCTCGTCAGCTTGAACATTAACAATAAAATAATAATTTGGAAAATTCATAATAACTTCTCCAATTCTATCCGTTCCACTTTGGTGCTTATCAGAAGTTATAAAGCATTTATATCCAAGTTTATTTACAAAATTATAAACATTTTCATCTTCTGTTGCAACTACAATCTCATCAGCGATTTTTGATTTAGAAGCATTTTCAAGAACCCACTCTATTAATGTTTTATTTCCAATTTTTAAAAGAACTTTACCTCTTAAACGAGAAGAATGATACCGTGCAGGAATTACAATTATATTTTTCAATTAAATAATTTTAAGAACCTTTAAATTATCTACAAAAACCTCCACATCTTCTCTAATAATGTTTGGATCTTTTTTAGTGATTTCAAAAAGCTCATTAACTATTTGGTTTATAGAAGCTCCCTCTTTCAATCTTCCAAGAACATAAAGACCTGTTTCATTTACATTCATTATTGAGCCATCTGAGAATATAACATTATAACCATTAGCAGTTTCTTCTATATAACTTATGGACTTGGAGTTCAAAGTTTGAGCAAGAGCATTTCCTTTTAGAGCTATGCCCATCAACCCCACAACTACAACAACTTTTAGAAAGTTCCTTCTGGTCATAGCGAAAATTATAAAGCATAAGATTTAAAATTTCAAATTTATGAGAAAAGGCTTAACTAATGTCAAGAAATGTTAATTTTAAACAATACATGGCAAATTTTTTTCTTTATTTTGTCAGTAATTTTTTTCTTAAAGAAAATTAATTTTTTTCAAGTTTTGGGAATTTTGATAAGTTTCAGTGGTGTTTTCATTTTAGCAACAAAAGGTGATGTTCTAAATTTTAAACTTTCCAATCCATTTGGATTTCTATTAGGTATCTCTTGTGCTATTATTTGGGCTATTTACTGGATTTTAAATACTAATGATAAGAGAAAAATTGAAGTTAAACTTTTTTATAATTTCTTGTTTGGTTTTTTTTACATTGCTATTTTTATGATATTTTTCGGTAGTTTAAAGTTCAATACTTATGGATTAATTGGAAGTTTATATATTAGTCTTTTTGAAATGAGTATAACATTTTTAATTTATGGAAAAGCTATTGAGGAAAAAACATATATTCCAATAATCGCAAATTTAATGTACTTAGCTCCTATTATATCAATTCTTTTGTTGAGTATTATTGTTGGTGAAAAAATTGAAATTTGGACAATAATTTCAGTAATAACTATAATTTTTGGCATTATATTAACAAAAATTTAAAATAAGCTGTAAAATTTCATACTTATGTCTGTAAATATAAAATACATACCTGACGAAGCTATAAATTTAGTTGAAAGAGACCTCTTATAGGAACTCTCGCTTATGTTGAAACTATTGAAGGAATTATTAAAAAAGAGACTATTGAAAACGAGGATCGTAATACTCATCTTACAATAGGACTTTTTGGTTATTGGGGTTCAGGAAAATCATCAATTATAAAAACTTTACAAGAAAAATATGAGAAAGACAATTCAGGTAAAATGAAAGTTTTTATTTATGATGCTTGGAAGTATTCAGAGGATGATTTTAGAAGGACATTTATTTTGGAATTAAGAAAATTTTTTGGTTTGGACACAAAAGAAGAAGAGCTATTCTATAAGGACAAGACAGAAGATGTAAAATATATACCTAAAATTGATGGATATTTTTTACTATTGTTAATAATAGTTTTTGTACTACTTATGATTGCCCGATATTTTTATTTAAAGCTTAATATAATCCAAAATTTTTTAGGCTCTTTATCTATTGGTGGATTAGTTTCCATTCTCTTTTCTCTTTTCAGACAAGTTATTGTTTATCATCGTATAGCTATTACAACGACAAAATTATTTGCTCCTGAGCAATTTGAGAATAGATTTAAAAAAACAATTGAAGAAATAAAGAAAAAGAATGAAATAAAAAAATTAGTAATAGCAATTGACAATATAGATAGGTGTCATAAAGAGCAGGTTTTTGAAATTTTACTTACAATAAAAAACTTCTTTGAAATTGAAGATGTTGTTTTTATTGTTCCTGTTGATGATAGAAGACTAAGAGAATATTTACAAATGAAAGATGAAGATGCTAATGAATTTCTTAGAAAAATTTTTAATATTTCTATTCGCATAAGAGATTTCTCTGAGATGGAATTATATGATTTTGGAATAAAACTTTTAGAAGAATACAAAATTGATCTTCCAAAAAAAGAAAATGTAATTTCTATGGTCTGTCAAGAATTTTCTAAAAATCCAAGAAAAATAATTCACTTTTTAAATACTTTACAAACTGAGTACTATCTTGCTAAAATACAAGAGGAGAAAGGGTATATTCCAAAAGGTAAAATTACCGAGAATATTGAAATGCTTGTTAAAGTTCTTATCTTACGAGAAGAATATCCAAAAATTTTTGAAGAAATAAATGATAATAAGGCTCTCCTTAGCGAAATACATGATGCTATTAAAAAGGGAGAATTTAGTATTTACTCTACAGGAGACTATTATTTTAGTAATAGAATTAGAGGAGTAAGGTTATCAAAAGAGTTATACAGGTTTTTCTTAAGGACATTAAATGTTGAATTAGATGTTAGAGATTTAGAAGTGTTTTTCTTAAATAGGGATATGTTTAAATATGTCCCCGATTCAATATACCAAGCAGTAATAAGTCAAGATTGGGAAAGTTTAAAGAAAGCCTTAAATGAAAAAAAGGTCAGTTTAGATGAATTATTAAATTTCATTGATAAAATAGTAGATAAAGATGTAATTAGAAGGGAATTATTTGATACCTCTGGTTTTAATTTAACTTCTCTTATATTTAAAATTTTTGCTGATCCTGACTATGGCTCCCAAATAACTGAATTACCTAAAAATATCCATAGTATGTTGGAAATTTCTGAAATATACAAACATATATTTAAATTTCCACTTAAAGAACTTATTAAGGCTATGCGTATTCTCTATGAAAAGATAGAAATAAAAACTTGTATTGAAGAAACAATAGAACAATTAAATAGTTTGAAAATTGATAATATTAAAGGAAATCAAAACTATTTACAATTTTTGAAAGAATTTATAGAAACCTTTAAGGATAAACATGAAATACTTTCAAAAATCAAAGGGAAGTTTTGTGAGCTATTGAAAGCTGATTTCTCATTATATTTCGAATTTAAGGAAATAATTGATAGTAAATATGTCCGTCATCTTATAGATAGTGAATTTGTTAAAAACATTATTGATACATTAAACCAAGACTATAAACAAAATCAAACAAAGCAGAAAATTAATCTAATAAAGACATTAAACAAGTATAAGGTAATCAATCAAGATGTTATAAATACATACTTACGAAAGGTTATCCAATTTATTCCTTCTGTAAGCAGTCCATATAGTCCTCCATCTTGGGATGTCTTTATCTTTTGGATTGAAGCTATATCTGGATTTGTTAAAAATATTAATGACACAAATATAATTAGCAATCTATACAGTGCCTTGGGTGTCGGTTACGACCCTAACGCTGTTTATCTTAGGTTTAGTCAAAGGTTATTAAGCGAAATGGATTTAAGAATATACAAAACATACATAAGTGTTTTAGGAGAGTTGTATTTGGTCGCTAATAGTTCTCGGAAACAGGGAATTGTCAGTCAAATAAATAAGTTTTTATATTATCAAATTTCAAAAGATATATTTCTACACGTAATTCATGTATATAAAAACATCATAAAGAATACAAGTATTTGGTTATTTGCTGATAAAATTATAGATTTAATGAAGAAAGAAACAAATACAGAACTGAGATTAGAGTTAATAAAAGTGATAAATTTAATGATGAAGAAAACAAAAGAAGGACAAGAGTTAAATCAAAACCAAGTAAATATTGTCATTTCCCACTATTTTGAGTCGTTGGAAAAGGGAGAAGAGAACGCAAATGAGTGGATTATTGAAATATGTGAAAATGAATTTATAGCTAATGCTGTTATTGAATATATTATAAATTTAAGAGAACCTTCAAGGATACAGAGAAGTGTAATAATTATAAGTTCATTGATTGATAAATACGGATTTGACAATTTTTATCCAAAGATAAGAGAATTACTTGCTAGTTCTGATGTTAGAGAACAAGAAGTTGGAATTTTAATTTTATACGAAATCAAAGATAAGGTCTCACAACAAAGGAGAACTTCAATTAAAAATTTACTAAGTGAAATAAATACTGAAAACCTTTCAGGGGAACTTAAAATAAAGTTGGATGAGCTAAAAAAGTTTTTTAGTAATTAAAATATTTTAATAAACAGCTATGCTTTAAAATTTTAAATATGGCAGGACATAGTAAGTGGGCTCAGATAAAACATAAAAAGGCTTTAAAAGATGCCAAAAAAGGTAAATTGTTTTCTAAAATTATAAGGGAAATAACAGTAGCAGTTAAAATTGGTGGTTCTGACCCTGAAAGTAATCCAAGATTGAGACTCGTTTTAGAAAAAGCAAAAGAAGTTAATCTTCCAAAAGATAATATAGAAAGGGCTATAAAAAGGGCATTAGGTAATGAGGAGGGAACAAATTACGAAGAAGTGATATATGAGGGTTATGGTCCGGAAGGAATAGCATTTGTAGTTAAAGCATTAACTGACAATAAAAATAGAACAGTAAATGAAATAAGACATATTTTTTCAAAATATGGAGGAAATTTAGCAACAAGTGGCTCTGTGCTTTGGCAATTTTCTGAAAAAGGCATTATATATGTAAATAAAAATAAAGTTAATGAAGAAAAATTATTTGAATTAGCATTAAGCTTAAATGTTGATGATATAAAGGAGGAAGAGGATAGCTTTGTAATTTACACAAATCCAAAGGATTTTCATAACATAAAAGAAGTACTTATTCAAAACGGAATAGAAATTGATTCTTCGCTAATTACATTAATTCCAAATAATACAATTAAAATTGAAGGGGAAAGTGCAAAAAGGGTTCTGAAATTATATAATGCTCTTGATGAGCATGATGATGTTCAAGAAGTATATGCGAATTTTGATATTGAAAAGGATATTTTAGAAAGTTTTAATGAATGAGAAATTTGAGGATTTAATAATGATTATTGATTTTGAAAATAAATCCCAAATTCACAAGAGCCTATAATCTAAAAGCTCTCATTTACTTAAAACTAAAAAAGAAGCTTTAAATTGTATAGAGGAAGGTTTAGATATTGAAGAAACAAAACTGCTATTTTATCTGAGATGGGTTTTTATAACAAGACTTTGGAAATAAATCCAGATTATATTTAATGTTAGAAATAGATCCTAAGAAAAGCTATTGAAACAAACATAGAATTAAAGACGATAAGGAATTTTACTTAACCATCCATTCCTAAAATTAATTTTATTTATGTCAAAATTCAAGCTTCTGAAACCCTTTGAAATGATTTCAAGAGTTGGAATTACAAAAAAACTCCTATTATAAATTTCAGGATGAGGAATAATTAGATTTTCAGTTTCAATTTCAACTTCATTAAAAAGAAGAATATCAATATCAATAACTCTTGGAGAATATTTAAATAAATTTTTTCTACCCATTAAATTTTCTATTTTCTTAAATTTTGCTAATAAGGAAAATGGATTTAAAGATGTTGAAGCAAGAATGCTAATGTTTAAAAAGGTATTTTGAAATTCATAACCATATGGCTCACTTTCATAAATACTTGAAATTTCAATAATTTTACAATAATCAGAAATTTTTCTAATAGCATCCCTTAAATTTCTAATTTTATCAAATAAATTTGTTCCAATTGAAATATAAACATAGTTCATTTGAAAATTTTATAGTTATGCTATAAAATTTTCGCTATGAGGAAGATAACTTATTTAACACTATTGATAGTTGTTGCTTGCTCAAAGAACCTTTCAAGCCCCCAAAATAATGCTCCTACTATAAATTCCTTTGCTGTAAATAGAGTTTCTGGTCCTATTCCACTTCAAGTAAATTTCACTTGGTCTGTATATGATATAGATGGAGATACAGTGAATTGTTATTTAGATGTAAATGGGGATGGAGTAGCAGAACAAGTAATAAATAATTGCTCAAATGCTAGCTTTTCTTGGATATATAATGATTCTAAAATATATAATGCCACATTAACTGTTTTTGACAAATATGGTGCTAGTTCTTCAAAGAGCATTACTATTAGAGCTTGTAGAGTTTTATATAATGGCTCTGTAAGTGTCCCAGCAAATAGCTCTGTTCCAGTATCTTCCTTTATAGCAAATCAAGGTGATACACTTTATATAAAAGCTTTTGTCCAAAGTGATACAGTTATAAACTATATAAAGGTTACAAATGTTGTAAGCACTATTGATTCTGTTGCAAATAGTCAAACAATTTCAAGAACCATAGCTATTCCCGAATATAGAGAATATAGAATAATTGCAGGCAATACCTCAACAAGTGCTAAGACTTACTATATAAGAGCAACTTTGAATGATGTAAATTGTCAATAAAAAGGAGAAATAAAATATGAGAAAATTATTATTAGTTCTTGGACTATATGGTTTTTTAAATGCTACGGAAACTCGGGCTAATAGCATCATTCAAGAATATAATGACTTTGGAAATGCTAATTATTTATTAGATGATGAGTTCATAATAAGATTTTATCCCTCTGTCCTCTTTGTATTTCCAAATCACATATCACTTGAAGCAAATAGGAATGGAAATTATGCTTACGGAACTGCATTTTTTAGAAATGAAAGGATTGGGGTAGGAGCATTTGTTTCAAGAAGATTTCATTATAGCTATAACTATCAAAACTATTCAGATAACTTTACATTTACACCGCTTGATATTGTTTTTGGACTAAAATTTAATAAGATATTATTAGGATTAAATTTTATTTATTCTTCAATTGGTAATGATTCATTTTTAGTAGGATTTGGAGATAGCATTAGGAATAATCTCTTGGGATTTACACCTTCTTTTTCATATCTTATATCTGAAAATTCAGGACTTAATTTTTCCTATCTTGTTTTAAATAATTCATATTCAAGAATTAGAAACAATCTCTTATATAGTGCTAAATATAGCACAAATGCTGTTTTAATGAGATTTTATCGTGGTTCTATTATTCTTCCTATTATTTATGGCTCTACGAGTTTTTCTATAAATGCACCTGATGGGGGTAGAGATCCGGATAGTGAAAGTGTTAGTAATTTGCTGAAAATAGGGCTTGGGTTAAATAAGAAAATTCAAGATTTAGGATTTTTTATATTTGCTCTTCAATATGAAAATATAAAAATAAAATCACAGGATAACAACACAAACTCAAATTTAGAAGATAATGTGAATATATTAGGTTTTGTATCAGGAGGTGAAGCAAAATTTCTTGCTTCCTGGCTTAGAGTAAGAGGAGGAATTAGTTATAATATATCATTAACTCGTCAGAGCCAATATAAATATCCTGATACGAAAGTTTATTATAATAGAATAAGTGCTTTTGGAGATATATCATTTGGGCTTGGTATATCTACGGAAATTTTCAAAGTTGATTTTGACTTTACAGAAGATTTGTTCTATAATGGTCCTCAATTTATATCTGGAAATAGTTTAGGTTTTAATATGTCAATTCTTGCTAATTTTTAGCTATGTTAATTAAGAATTCAACTTCATCTCTAATGTACTTACTGAAATTTCTTATTTTTTTGGATGTTTCATAAGCATTTTTAGAAAGCTCATTTAATAATGATTTGTTATTTGAAAGCTCAAATGTCCAATTTAAAAATTCTTTAATGTCATATGGTTTAACTAAAATACCATTTTTTAGATGCTCAATTTTTGTCCATAATGAAATATCAAATGCTATAACAGGTTTTGAATAAGCAAATGCTTCAATTGTAGGTAATGTCATATTTCCATAATGAACAGGATTTATTAAAAAATCTATTGAAGAGTAAAATTTATAATTTTCAAAGTAAGGAACGTTTTTAATTATCGTTAAATTTTTATAATTTTTTGAGAATTCTTCTAAAATTTTATTTTCTCCTTTCATTAAAACAATCAAGTGAATTTTCTCATTTTTTAAAATTTCTTTGAAAATTCTTAAAATTATTTTTTCACCCTTATATTTGGAAATTGCTCCACAATATCCAACATTTATAAATTTTTCTTTTCTATAAATTGGCTCAAATTTAATAATATCAGGTTTAGGTTGCTCATTTATTCGGACTTTGTATGATGGAATTTTAAATAACATAATCATAAGTTTTCCATTTGTTCCATCTTCTTCAATTATATAATAATTTGCTTGATTTTTAAAGCACTTTAAAAGTTTTCTATATCTAAAAGCTATTATAGGATTTTTTATATCCCAAATTATTGGATTTATGCCAATACCAAAATGTTTATTTATATAGGGAATTTTTTGAGATTTTGAAATTTCAATTGCCAAATTATGGAATTTATAGGAAAACGCAATAACTAAATTATATTTTTTATCTTTCTTAAAATCCTTAACATTTATAAAATGGATATTTCCCTCACTTTTGTAGGAATTTTTCCCAAAATAAACCCAATCAACATTAACATTTAACTTTTTAAGCTCATTTAAAAGATAATAATTATGTGGAGGACCAATAACATTTTCATTCCAATCATTTTCCCAAGGGCTTAAAATAAGGAAGTTTAAATCCATTTAAAATGAAGCGTCCATATAGATGATTTCGTTTGATGTTTATATTCTTCAATCAAAGTGAAACCAAGTTTAAGCATTAAATGTTTTATTTCCTTTTCCAATCCTTCCTCGTGTGTTTGAATAAACCACTCATTTATTGCCTTTATATAATCAAAATCAGCATATAGAATACTCTTCTCACAACCTTCACAATTAAATTTAGCAATATCAGGCTTAAACGATAAAAAATAGTTTATATTTCTAACCTTAATTTTGATTTTATTTGAACCAATCTCTCTTCCAAAATCGGCACCAAAATTATTATAACTAACTTCCAAATAACCATCATAATCAGCTAATCCTTCATCAATAATAATTACACTGTTTAAAAATCCATTTATTCGAAGGTTTTTTAATAAAATATCTACATTTTCTTTTACAGGTTCAACAACGATAACCTTTTTTGCCCCTTTACTCAAAAAGAAAATTGCAGTTTCACCTATAAATCCACCAACATCAAGAACTACTTTTCCTTCTAAATTGCTTAACCTCCAATAAGGAGAGCCTTTATGAAGAACCCCTGGCATCCATTTCAATTTTGAAAATGGAACAAATAATTTATATCCATAAAATTGAAAAACTATACCATCATCAAAAACATCCAATAAATTAAACCCATTTTCTATAATACCACAAATACTTCTAAATTCACTCAAATTTACTTTAACTGATTTTTTATTTTTAAATTTTACATCAAGTTTTAATTTAGGAAACATTTTTAAAATGAAAACTTTTATTATATCTGAAATTTCAACATTTTTCAGACTTTTTAAACCTTTTATCATTCTAAGACTTCCCTTATTTCAAAACTTATATTTTTATTTTTTATTTCAATAATAGCATAAGTTCTCTTATGTCCAAAAAATTTATCTGTTGGACTTCCAGGATTTAAAATATGAATGCCATTTTCATAATTATAGTAAGCAATATGGCTATGACCAAATATAATAACATCAAATTTTCCATAATTTTCAAGTTTCTTTAAAACCCTTTGTTTAAGTCCAACTGGTGGTCCAAGTCCATGAAATAAGCCAAATCTAAATCCCTCAATTTCAAAAATTTCAACCTCTTTTAAATAATCTAATAATTTCATCTCATCCATATTTCCAAAAACAGCTACCATATTTTTCAAACTTTTAAGCTCATTATAAAAATCAAAACTAACAAAATCTCCCGCATGAATAATTAAGTCAGAATTTTCAATTTCATCATAAATAATTTTTGGTAATGATTTAGCTCTAAATGGAATATGCGTATCTGAAATAACAACAATTCTCATTTCCAACTCACAAACTCTTCATTTATATTATTTAATTTTGCTATATACCTTGCCAAAACAAAAAAGAAATCAGAAAGTCTATTTAAATAAATTAAAACATTTTTATTGATTTCCTCTTCTTTCATTAAACTAACAACACTTCTTTCAGCTCTCCTACAAATTGTCCTACATATATGACAAATAGAAACTTCTTTACTTCCATAAGGTAAAATAAAATCTTTTAATGGTTCAAGATTTTTATTATACTCATCTATCCAATTTTCAATTTGTTTAATTTTTTCATCACTTAATCTTAAAGCCTTTTCAAAATTCATAGGTGTTGCTAAATCTGCTCCAATTATAAATAAATCATTTTGAATAATTTTTAATTTTTCATTTATTTCATCATTATTTATTAAGCTTCTTAAATAACCAATAAAACTATTCAATTCATCAACATCACCATAAGCACAAACCCTAAAATTATCCTTATAAACCCTACTTCCATCTACCAATTGTGTTTTTCCATCATCTCCCTGTTTTGTGTAAACTCTCGTAATACGCATTTTAAAATTTTAAAGCAGACTATTCTTTCTTAAATCTTTTCACTCTCAAATTCAATAGCATATCTATCGCTTTCAGATTCGGTAACAATTTTAGCAGGAACCATAAAGAAATTTTTAAAGCTAAAAAGTTCAGATATAATTCCGAAAGCTATTTTCAACAAGGGATATTTTTCATTAGCAGAAAGATCATAAAAAATAATAGGATTTTCTAAGCTAAAGTCTTGCAGTTTATCAGATACAGGTATTAGCATATTTGAAATTTTAAAGCTTCCTAACTAAATTCCTTTGCTTTGTCCAATAATTCTGGAATTATTTTGTTTTTCCATATTTTCCCTATCCACCCTAAATAAGCCTTCGGCTTACCTTTAGCCCCCTTAAACTCTCCCCATTAAGCCAAAAGTTTCATTTCACAATCCACTCACTATAAAATAAAGCAAATGAATTATATAAAAACAAACAAATAAGTGAGAGAAAAAGCCAATCAACTTTAAAACTCACTGAGCCATTTAAAGATGA
>Ga0081478_146775_pt1 | contig 20730 bp, 18 predicted proteins | sample OctSprmetagenome_FD_70983 | JGI IMG/M metagenome (GOLD analysis project Ga0081478, IMG submission 70983) | Hot spring and microbial mat streamer communities from Octopus Spring Streamers, Yellowstone National Park, USA - T=80-84 v2 (version 2) | ecosystem: Environmental > Aquatic > Thermal... | reverse complement strand
TGCACAACTCGGTCAAGGCTTGCCGCGAGATGGGCAAATGTCCCTCATCAACGCCGTGAAAGGTGAAGATTAGCCACCGACCCCTTTGGGCTGTCCATTCAACCCAACCAATTAACTCAGCGCCCCGCAAGTATTCCGCCTTGAGCGACCAAAGGTAGTGCAAGTCACAAGTGAGCGGGTGATTGTCAGGGCGCTCGCCACCGCCACGCCCCGCCACGAAATGTTTGGCGATGACGGGCACATAACTTTGGCGGGTCAGCCCACTGCCGACGAAATCTTGGTAGCACGGGTAAGCGAAGGTTCGTTCAGCGACGCCTGTCAATGCGCGCAATCGTCGTTCCGCTTCCAAAACATCGGCTTCAATGTCTTGCAGCGTCATTGTCTCCAAGCATCGGGCGACCAACTGGTCGCCGAAGGCACGGCTTCAAGGATGGGTCAGCGAATGGTTTCCCAACTCATGCCCTTGTTCGGCGACCTTTTTCCACGCTTCCCAGCGCTCCCGCCAATCGTCGCTTTCGGGTGTCGTCCCTTGCGGGTTCAGGTAAAAAGTCGCCCGCAAACCTCGGTCGTTCAAAAGCGGCACTGCAAACTCCAGTTGGGACTTCAAGCCGTCATCAAAAGTCAAAGAAACTGCCGCCCTGCAACCTTTTTGGAACGGCGTTTCAACTCGCTCGTTCACAGTCTCGCCCTCCTTCGCCCTTGTTCGCTTCCACGCAAAAATTTTAGGCGCTTGGGAACTTGACCGCTCAACTTGCGGCAGAATAGCAAGGGTCAAGCCAAATTCTGGGAGGTTTCGGGGATGAAACTTTTGGCTTTTGACATCGGCAACACGAACATAACGATAGGGCTTTTCGACACCAAACGAGTTTTTCCCTGCCCTGTCACTTCACTCCCTTGCCCGTCCCTGCTGGGGACTTGGCGAATTAGGACTGAAGTCGGTCGAACCGCTGAAGAGCACTTCGGCGCAGTGCGCGATTTCTTGGCTTGGCAAAACTGTCAAGTAAGCGAAGTCAATGCGGTCGCGTTGTGCAGCGTCGTGCCACCTGTGACCACAAGCGTCGTTGAAATGTCGGAACGATTTTTCAGCGTTAAACCCCTCATTGTTACAGGCGCACTTGATTTAGGCATCCGCAATGCTTACCAACCGCCAGAAGCCGTAGGCGCTGACCGGCTGGTGAATGCCGTCGCTGCACTCCACCTTTACGGAACTCCGTGCATTGTCGTTGATTTCGGGACGGCAACGACTTTTGATGCCATTGACCGAAGCGGAACTTACTTGGGCGGGGCAATTGCGCCGGGAATAACGATGGCTGCCGAAGCGCTGTTCCAGCGAACCGCTCAACTCCCACGCGTGGCTTTGAACAGCCCGAAGCAGGCAATCGGACGCTCAACAGTTGAAAGCATCCAGTCAGGCTTAGTCTTTGGTTATGTCGGTCTCGTCAAGGAGTTGGTGGCTCGCTTTAAGGCTGAACTCGGCGAAGCGAAAGTCATAGCGACGGGCGGGTTGGCTCACTTGATTGCACCCTTGACAGGAGTGATTGACGAGATCAACCCTGAATTGACTTTGCTGGGTTTGGCGATTATCTGGCAGCAGCAACGCTCTGCCTGCGGTCACGGGCTGCGGAGAACCACTTCAGGGCAAAAACGAGCAAAACGCCGATGATGATGCCGAGCCAAATCCCATGCACTGTCCTCAGAAGCGACAAAACTATGGGCGTATGGGCGTGGCTGAATGTGTTCATCATGGAAGCCAAACCGATGACCGCAGGCACCATCAGCCACTGACCAATTTTCGCCTCCAAGTGAGTTCCAGCCAAAAAGAAGAAGGCAAGCACCAAGACGGGGTGACCGAGCAGAAATTCTTTGAAGCGGGGGCGAATTCCCAAAAGGTCTTCTATGGCAGCCCTCAACTTCAGTTCCCAAACAGGAACCCCGAGCCCTGGTTCGTTGCCTGTCCGCATCAGCCAATAAGCGACGAGCGCAAGAAGGAAAAGCAAACCAATCGCTTGCCCCCATCGGACCGGGGTTTCAAAGAACGATTGGAAGTTGCTGCGGGCAATTTGGTATCGCTCGCGGAAATCCAGTTCGGCAGTATCCATCCACTGCGATGCCACCATCGCGACGACGATTAGGAAGGGCAGGAGTTGGGAGACCTTGACGCCCACGAATTCGCTGATTTTGAGCCAGAAGCGATGGTCAAACATCGCTGCCGCTTCAATGAACCCGCAAGCGAGGGTCAAACCCAAGCATGTCGCAATCCCGATTATGGCTCTCTGCCATCTTGGACTGCTTCGCAAAGTTTGCTTTGCTCCGAACCAAATCGCCAAGACTGGGGCAACAATTGCGACACCCAAAGCGAACAGCCGCCCTGCCCAAAGCGGGTGGAAGAACCACAAAGCCACTCCAAAGGCTGTTCCCACGACTGTCAACCCAAACTGTTGTGCGGGAGAGAGCGGGATGAAAAGGCAAAGGAAAGCGATGCCTGTTGTCAGGGCGCCCAAACTCACCAACAACCAAAGCCAAATCGGGCAACTGACGCCCGGCAAAGGCAAAGGTGTGCCTATTGAAAAACCTTTGTGCTCCAACTCTCGCCTCAAAGTTGACAGATACTCCCTCGCGACATCAAGCGGTTCGCCCTTCAGGTGGAATGGCAAGCGGATGTAGCAGAGCCTGATGTTTCGCTCCCTGACAGCCCTAACAAATCGGTCAACGAGTTCGGATTGGGAGAAGTTGACCAACTCGCGAGCACTTATGCTGTGAACCCTAATGACCCTTTCTGGGAGCATCGCTGCCAGCGCTTTGTCCCCTCTTTGCGAGACAAGTTCAACGATGCCGACTTGACAATATGTTTGGCGAAGCGCTTCAGCGACTTGAGGGAGCATCGTCCTGTAGCCAAGCACTTCCTCGCCTTCAAAGACAACGGCGAACGCTTTGACGCTCCTTATTTCGTCCACCCAAAATCGCAACCCGTTTTCCGTCAAGCCTGAAGGGTTAGGCAGGCGAGCGACCACTGCAAGACCAACTTTATGAGCAGCGTTGGCAATTTCTCTGTCCAAACTGATGAAGAGCGGGGCTGAAAGGTAGTCAAGGGAAGGGACGGGAAGCGCCCATCCAGTTTCCCGCTTTTCAAGTTCGGGCAAGGGTGTGCCGAATTGTCGCTGAATTGACCGACGAATTCGTTTCAAATCCTCAAATCGTTCAGACATGATGGCGCTGCCCTCAACTTTGACTTTTCCCTTGCTGACCCAATCCGAAAGCAATTCGGCGGAAACAGATACAGCCGTCGCACCGAAGTCTCTCAGGTCTTTCAGGACACTGCCAAGAGGCTTGCCTGTCAGGACCTGCAATGTTCTGACTTCGTTTCCGTCAACCACCAAGGCAACGGTTCTGTATTGCCGCTCAATTTGCCATCTCCAACCGGCAGCGATGACGGAAGCGGCAACGCCTATTGCCCAAAGAGCCCAAAGACTTTTGTGCATCTCCATTCCCCCTTGTCCCAAACGCAGCGTTGATGCTAAAATCATCGTGCAAAAGTGACCGCCGAAAAATTTGGCACGACTAAGAAGCAAGTTGCTCGTTGAGGGTTGAGCGTTGCGGGTTCGGAAGGGAAATCCCCACACTCTTTGAACGCTTGCACACTTACACGCTTGCACGCCTACACGCACTGACAAATGGTTTCGCGGAGGTGTTGCGGGATGGCGGAGCAGGAAAGGCAAGCATCGGAGCAGGCAACTCAAGCCCAATCGCCTGAGCAATCGGGGCAACAGCAAGCCGTCGTGATTGATGTGCCACAAGCCATCTTGTTCAGCATAAGCGTCTTGTCCGAGTTGGCATGGCAGAAGATAGGGCTACACATCAACCCGGTCACGAAGCAAATTGAGCCAGATTTCAAGCAGGCTCGGCTTGCCATTGACACCATTGCCTTGCTGATTGAGATGCTGCGCGATTGGGTCAGTGAGCGGGAATACGATTCGCTCAGGACGATGTTGGCGAACTTAAGGCTCAATTTTGCCGAGCAAGTTCAAAGGCAGCAAAGTCAGGAGCAAAAGTGATGGCAGCAACGAAGGGCAAGGTCAAAGCGGTGCTATACTTGCAGCGGCGAAAACAGTCTTGAAGGCGGTGAATAGCATGGAGTTGAACATGGAACTTTTGCAGGAGTTGGTCAACCTTGTAAAGAATGCCCAAATCAGTGAGTTGACAGTCCGGGTCGGAGATTGGCGGGTGACAATCCGCAAAACCCCTCTACCTCAACCGACACCCGCTACCTCTCCCGCATGTCGCCGTGAGGGGCAACAGACCGTGACTTCAGAGCAAAGGCAGGAAACAAGCCCTTATGTCGCTGTCACTTCAAATTGGGTTGGCATTGTCCGCAGGTTGAAGAACGGGAAGCCGTTGGTTCAGGTCGGTGACAATGTGAAGCGCGGTCAAACCCTTTGCTGGGTTGACTCTTTGGGGGTTCAAAACGAGGTCCGCTCGCCGGTGGCAGGTCGGGTCGTTGAAATCTTCGTTGAGGACGGTCAATCTGTTGAGTTCGGGCAGCAATTGATGCTGGTTGAAGTCGCTGGGGGGGAGTAAAATGAGGGGACAGACTTTGGCGGTTTTGTTGGTGGTCGTGTTGATAATCGCCATAGTCGCTGCCTTCATCTACCTCAGCCAACATGCCCAATCCCCACAGCAAAAAGGTCAGCAGGCTCAGACGACCTATGGTGCCGCCTTACAGCGGGCGAAAGAGGTTGAGTGCATGAACAACTTGCACCAAATTCGGCAAGCAATCCAAATGTTCGTGGCTGAGCAAGGGACTAATCCACCAAGTTTGCAATCGGTTCGCCTCCCTGCAGGTGTTCAACCTATTTGCCCCGTCACAAAAGTGCCTTATACTTATGACCCGACCACTGGCAAGGTTATGTGCCCGCAACATCCTCGTTTCTGAACTGAGCATTGTGAGTTGAAGTTCGCGAGAAAGTCACTAACTCGCAACTCACAACGCATAACAATGGGGTGAGGTTTCGTGTTCCGAAAGGTGTTGGTTGCCAATCGGGGCGAGATTGCTGTGCGCATAATTCGCGCTTGCAAGGAACTGGGAATCAAAACGGTAGCCGTTTACTCTGAAGCCGACAGGGATTGCTTGCATGTCAAACTTGCTGACGAGGCTGTTTGCATTGGACCAGCGCCTTCAAAGGACAGTTACCTGAACATCCCGAACTTGATAAGCGCGGCGCTGCTAAAGGGTTGCGACGCCATTCATCCAGGCTACGGTTTTTTGGCTGAAGACCCGACCTTCGCCGAAATTTGCGCCCACTACAAAATCAAGTTCATCGGACCACCGCCCCATGCCATTGAACTCATGGGCAACAAAGCGAAAGCAAGGCAACTGGCGAAACAAATCGGCGTTCCGGTAATTCCTGGTCGCGACCATGTTGAGACGGAAAGGGAGGCTTTGGAGGCAGCGAGGGAGTTGGGTTTACCTGTTCTCATAAAAGCCGCTGCAGGTGGTGGCGGTAAAGGCATCAGGATTGTCCACAACGAGCAAGAGTTGTTGCAAAACTTACCCGTTGCCCGCTCCGAGGCAGAAGCCGCTTTTGGAAACGGCGCACTTTACATCGAGAAGTTCATTGAAGAGCCACGCCACATTGAGTTCCAAATTCTCGCCGATGAGCATGGCAACATAGTCCACTTGGGCGAACGGGAATGCACCATCCAGACAACCCGCCATCAAAAACTTCTTGAGGAAGCACCTTCCCCCGTCGTCACGCCTGCGTTGAGGGAAAGGATGGGGCGGGCAGCAATGAGGTTGGCAGCAGCCGTTGAATACACGAACGCTGGCACTGTTGAGTTTTTGCTGGACAAACACAGCAACTTCTACTTCATTGAGATGAACACCCGCATCCAAGTTGAGCATCCTGTGACCGAAATGGTGACCGGAATTGACTTGGTGAAGGAGCAAATCAGAATTGCTGCCGGCGAGAAACTTTCCATCAGGCAAGTTGAGATGCGAGGGCACGCCATTGAATGCAGAATCACCGCTGAAGACCCGCGAAGGAATTTTGCACCCAATGCGGGCGTGGTCACGAAACTCATTTTGCCCGGCGGTCCCGGCATCAGGGTTGACACTCACCTCTATGAGGGTTACGAAATCCCGCCATACTACGATGCGCTCCTTTGCAAACTAATCGCCCACGGTCGCGACAGGAATGAGGCTATCGCGAGGATGCAAAGAGCCCTTGACGAGTTTGTCTTGGAAGGCATCAAAACCACCATCCCGCTTCACAAGCGCCTAATTGCGCACACGAACTTCAGGCGGGGCAACTTCTCAACAGCGTTCCTGCCGAGGTTTCTCGCTGAGGAATTTGAAGGGTGACCGATGTCATGGCAAAAAGGCGGAAAGCCCGTGAACTTGCACTCCAAATTCTCTTCCAAGCCGATGTCGGGAACTTGCCGATAGAGGAGGCGATAGAGACAACCCTCGCCGATGCCTCGGACTTGGACAAAGAGATTTGCGACTACGCCGTCCAACTCGCCCGCGGCATTTGGCAGCGGAAACTTGACCTTGATTCTCAAATCCAAAGCGTCACGCCTCACTGGACTATTGAAAGGATGGCTGCTGTGGACAGAAATTTGATCCGCATGGCGCTTTACGAAATGCTGCATGTCCCCGATGTCCCTTACCGAGTAGCCATCAACGAAGCCGTTGAACTGGCGAAAGAATACGGAAGCACCGAGTCGCGCCGTTTCGTCAACGGAGTGCTCGGGGCACTTGTCAGGAAGTTAAACTTGGACAAGACACAACGCAAAAGAGGTTGAGGTGAAAGCGATGGCAGCAACGGTCATGGACGGGCGAGGTCTGGCGCTCCAACTGAGGGAGCAATTGAAAAGAGAGGTTGAGGAATTCGTCAAGCAACACGGGTTCCGACCAAAACTGGCAACTATTTTGGTCGGCAACGACCCAGCATCCGTCGTCTATGTGGGCATCAAGCGCAAAGTTGCCGAAGAGTTAGGGTTTGCTGCAGAAGTTTTTCACTTGCCCCCTGATGCCTCGGAGAGCGAAGTCATTTCGCTCGTTGAGCGGTTAAATGCCGATCCGACGGTTAACGGGATTTTGGTCCAGCACCCAACTCCCCCTCACATCAACGAAGACAAAGTGATGGCGACAATCTCGCCTGAAAAGGATGTTGATGGTTTGACGCCTTTCAGTTTAGGTGGACTTGCTGCCAGATCACCGAATTTCATCCCTTGCACACCATTGGGCGCACTGAAACTTTTGCAACATTACGGCATCGCCCTTGAAGGTAAGGAAGTCGTTGTGGTCGGATGTAGCAGGATTAATGGCTTGCCAGCAGCGCTCCTTTTCTTGCAACACAACGCCACCGTCACCATTTGCCACATCTACACCCGCGACCTCGCCTCCCACACTCGTCGAGCCGACATTTTGTATGTGGCAGCGGGAAACGCCGAATTCATCACGGCTGACATGGTCAAGCCCGGTGCTGTGGTCATTGACACGGGTTCGAACCGAGTTCCCGGTCGCAAAGGCGATGTCGGCGATGTCCACTTTGAAAGCGTGAAAGAAGTGGCAAGTTTCATCACCCCTGTCCCCGGCGGAATAGGTCCCATGACCGTCACCATGCTCATGTTCAACACTTTTGAAGCTGCAAAAAGGCAAGTGAGGCAAAGGTAGTAAACTGCGGCAAAATGGGAGAAGGTTGGGCATCGTGCATTTGAGGAGAACGCGCAAATCGCAACCTACAACTCGCAAGGTGACGAACTATGTTGACCAAACTGCGCATCAGGAACTTCAAGTGCTTTGAGGACACGGGCGAGATGGAAATCCGTCCGCTGACCTTGCTTGTCGGTCCTAATTCGTCGGGCAAAAGCAGCATCATGCAATTTCTCTTGGCACTTCGGCAAACCGTTGAAAGCCCCGACATCCAAGTAGCCTTTGCACCCAACGGCACTTGGGTCAGTTTGGGCTCTTACCCCGACTTCATCTTCCGCCACGATTGGCAACGGGAACTTGAAGCGATGTTGGAGGTCACCGAACATTTGCCTGCCCCCGTTCGTTCAAGCAGGCAACCGCATAAACTCCGCCTTAGAGTGCGGTGGCGATACAACAAAAAGACGACGCAAATCCGATTGGAAGAGAGCGAAATAGTCTATGGTAAGTTCAGTCGATTGCTCATGCGGAAGGCGGGTAGATATGAGGTAATCGTGAAAAGCGCTTCAGAAGGTGGAAAAGAGTGGCGACACGAAGTTTCACCTGTCGGCTTTTACGAGTTTGCTCCCCGCGAAAAAGTGTTACGCCGTAAAAAAGTGCTACGCCTTCCAGAAGGTTATCCATGGGAGGTGCTGCTCCCAGCGGGACTAATTGTTGCATCGGAATTGCGTCGGCTTTTATATCTTGGACCTTTACGGGAGTTCCCGCAGCGTTCCTATGTCATCAGCGGGCAAGCGCCATCGGATGTGGGTGTCCGAGGCGAAAGGTCTGCGGAAGTCCTGTGGTTTGCGAGCCGAACGAAAAAGCAGCGACAGCAAATGCTGGAAAACATCAATCGGTGGGTCAAAGAGTTCGGCATAGCGAAAGAGGTCAGGTTGCAGCGGTTGGGCAAGAGCAACCAATATCAAGTGCTCTTCGTGGACGCAGCAACCGATTTACCCGTGAACATAGCCGATGTCGGGTTCGGCGCTTCGCAACTTTTGCCCATTATCGTTCAAGGTTTCTACGCGCCACCGGGGAGCGTTATGCTCATTGAGCAACCGGAAATTCACTTGCACCCCAAAGCACAAGCGACACTTGGAGATTTGCTGATGGAAGTTGTCAAGGCTGGTGACCGCCAAATCATTGTGGAAACTCACAGCGAGCACCTGTTGGCTCGCATCCAGCGCCGAATCGCCGAGCAAAAGTTTTCCCACGAGCAAGTCGCCATCTACTACTTTGAACCGACACCTGACGGAACGAAAATCCATCGGCTTGAACTGGACGAATACGGTCAGTTAGTTGAACCAATCCCTGAGGGCTTCTTTGAGGAAGGGTGGCGTGAGGCATTGGCTCAAATTGTCGCCATCGGGAAGCGAAAAGAGGCGGAGAAAGTGAAAGTGGGTGTGGCAGGTGAAGGAGTGGACAGTTGACACTTGGGTGCTTTATCAGGCTGAAGAAGACTGGAGTGCGTTAACCTTGCTTGTCCTCATAGCAGAGCATCACTGCATTCTCTTTGACCAAGAAGGTCACATAGCAAGGGAATACGAGAGTTGCCTTCAGCGAACTGGGAGTCTTGTGTTAAGGAATTGGCTCAAAAGACTTCGTGACCGCAAAGCCATAATTTTCCGTTCGGGTAAACTGCCGCCAATTCATGAGAGGGCATTGCTTCGCATGAAATTTGACCGCTCCGATTTGCCCTTCGTCGCCGTCGCCTTCCAAAGCAAGGACAAACTTTTGGTCAGCGAGGACAGCGATTACACGCAAAAGGTCTGTGACTACTTGCAGCAGCAACTCCAAGTCAAGGTTTTGTCACTTTCGCAAGCCCTTGAAATTGCAAGGGGCACTCAGGACCCTTGACGCTTCCGCGCTTTCTCCAATGCTTTTCGGTAGGCTGCGGAGCGCGGGATAGAAAACGAGCGAGCGATTTCCCTTGCGACATCGCTAACCGATAACCCTGTAATGAGCAACTCCTCAATGGCTTCATCAATGGCTTGCCAGTCTATTTCGGGCTTTTGCGTTTTCGCTCCCTCAACGACGAGGGTGAACTCACCGACCGGGGTTTCAGATTCGTATTTGCGGGCAAGTGCCGACAGAGTTGTCAAGACAACTTCTTCGTGCATCTTTGTCAGTTCGCGGCAAAGGACAGCGGTTCGGTCGCCCAAAACTTCAGCCAAGTCCTTCAGACTTTCCGCAAGTCGGTGCGGGGCTTCATAAATCACGATGGTGAAAGGCAGCGACTTGACCAGTTCAAGTAACTCGCAGCGTTCCTTCTTTTCGCGCGGCAGAAAGCCGAGAAAAATGAACCTTTGGGCGTCCATTCCTGCCACAGAAAGAGCAGCAGTCACCGCTGACGGACCGGGAACGGGGACAACAGGAATCTTCTCCTGTAGCGCCTTCCGAACCAAAGGAACGCCGGGGTCAGAAATTCCCGGAGTCCCTGCATTACACACGAGGGCGATGTCCTTACCCTCTCTCAATTGCTGCAACAACCATTCCGTCCGCTTCGGTGGCGAGTGTTGATGGTAACTGACGAGCGGTTTGCGAATGCCGTAGTGGTTGAGCAACTTGAGGGTCACCCTTGTATCCTCGGCGGCAATGATGTCAACGCTTTTGAGCACTTCAAGGGCTCGCAAAGTTATGTCGCCTAAATTTCCAATCGGCGTCGCACATACGAAAAGCGTTCCCAAATCAGGCTTCATTCCGTGTCTCCCCTTTAAGGTTCTTTCTGCTGCCTTAAGCGCGCTCTTATTGGTGAGGAAGAAGACGGCGGCATAAAGCAATTTTGAACACGCTTTGCCGCTCTTGACAGTTGCGCAAACATTGTCATCATTTAGACGGCAAGTGTAGCGAGACACCCTGAGCGAAAAATCGCCGCTAACGGAGGCGAAAAAGCGATGGCGAGACGGCAAGCAAGTGAATTGATGACAGAGCAAGAGGCAGCGGAATTTTTGGGTGTTCCGGTTGTGGCGCTTAGTTCGTGGAGGAAGAAAGGTTTGGTGCCTGCGAAGCAAGTTCCGGGGCAAAAGGGAGTCTTTTACGAGCGGGAGAAATTGCAACAAATCAAGCAAGTCGCGCAGAAATTGGCAAAGTTAGGAGTCCCTTCGCCCGTCAGCGCCGTCGTTCATAAGCGCATTCCTGTCCGTTGGATGACCCAACTCCTCGGCATCTCCCGACAGCGCGTTTACCAGTTAGTTCCCGGCTCGTTGACCGTTGAGAACGCCCTTGCGCTGCTGGAGCGGAGAGCCAAAGGTAATCCCGAACTGGAGCGGATTTATCGCGCCCTGAGGGACCTTCATCGTTCCGGGCAGTTGTGAAACTTCAAGCCAAACAAGCGTTATTGGCTCTTGCCCTTTGCCCAGGTGGGGAATTTCGGCTTTTCCCAACAGCCCCCCTTTCCACTTTATCCCCACGCTGTTAACTTTTCCCCACAGCGGGAACAATTGAGGCGGGAGTTTCGTCCAATTATCGGCGACGCTGAATCTCTTAAGGAGGCGAAGCGAAAATGCGAACTTGGATTTGGTTCGTCCCTGTTGCCGGGTTTGTCGGGATGTTGTCCCTTGCGTTCGGACTTCAACCGAAGGCAGTGAAGTCTTCCCCATATCTTCCGTCGCCCCTTGATACCCAAGTTTTTGGGCAAACACGATGGCTTGCTGGTTCAAAAGTCGCACTGAAAATCGTGACGATGGATAGGCAGAAGCAAAAGCCCGTCCGGGCGAAAGTGCGGGTTGCTGTTGGGCAGGAAACGGTTTTCGCTGGCGTGACCGATGAAAGTGGTTCGGTTGACGCCCAATTCCGCGCCCCGTCTCAGGCAGGCAGTTACCCTTTGTCAATTTCCGTCCAATCGCCCATCGGCGATGACCGCATTGACCAAACGGTCACGGTGGAAGAGGCAGCGCAAATTTTGCTGACGACCGACAAGCCAATTTACCAACCGAGCCAAACCATCCACATTCGCGCTTTGTGCTTGACCAAACCCGATTTGAAACCTGCTGCCAACTTGCCCTGCACTTTTGAAGTTCGCGACCCCAAAGGCAACCTCGTCTTCCGCACCGTTGAACGCACTTCTAAGTTCGGCATCGCCGCCACCCAGTTCCCCATCGCCGACGAAGTGACTTTGGGCGAATATCGCATCAGTGCCATAGTGACCGATGACCAATCGCCCAATGACCCGTCCCTCGCCCCGCGTCCCGCGCCCCGTCCGTTGGCGGTGGCGGAAAAGACGGTGCGGGTGGAGCGATATGTGTTGCCAAAGTTCAAAGTCAGCGTGGAGACGGAGAAGCGGTTTTATTTGCCAGCAGAGACGCTGCGTGGGACGATTAGCGCCAACTACTTTTTCGGCAAGCCCGTTGCCAACGGCGATGTTGTGGTTCGGTTAAGCACTTTCGCTGCGGGATGGCATGACATCGCTGAACTCAAAGGAACGCTGGACGAAAAGGGCATTTGGCAGTTTGAGGCGAAGTTGCCCGAAAAGTTTGTGGGATTGCCCCTTGAAGGAGGCAACGCTTTACTGAGAATTGAAGCAACCGTCACCGATAAAGCCGAACACAGCGAACGAACCAGCATCACTTTGCCCGTCAGTAACGAGCCCATCAAAATCGCCATCGTCCCCGAAAGCGCCACGCTTAAGCCCGACTTGCCAATGCGTCTGTTCGTCGTGACGACTTACCCCGATGGGACGCCAGCAAAATGCAAATTCCGCATCACGGGACAAGAGGTATTGTTCACGGGACAAGTGTTTGAGGCGGAAGGGACGACGGATGCGATGGGCATCGGAGAAGTGACGGTGAAGGTAGCGGGGTTGACGAAAGCGGGGAAAATTGGGCATGGCGGTTTCGGTGCTCCCGCTCCTTTCATCCGTCTCCGACCTGTCGGGATTGAGCCAGAAAACGCTCCCATTGACGAACCCAGTGTTCCCGTCGTTGTGACCGTGACGGCAGCGGACGAGAAAGGCAACCGAGCAGAAGTTCAACGACCATTGGCGCTTTCGGCGTCCGATGAAGCCGTTTTGTTGCGCGTTGACAAAGCCATCGCCAAAGTCGGTGAAACTTTGCACCTTGACATCATCTCCTCGTCCCCCGTCCCTCGCCCCTCGTCCCCTGTCTTCGTTGATGCGATTGTCAACCGACAAACGGTGCTGACGAAAACCGTTGAACTTCAAGGAGGGCGCGGAAGTTTGTCCCTACCGCTGACGCCCGACCTTGTGGGCACGCTTGTCTTGCACGCTTACCGCATCACCGCTGGCGGCGACATCGTTCGGGACACGAAAGTCGTCATCGTTGAACCAGCCAATGAATTGCACATCAAGGTCAGCAGTGACAAAGCCACCTATCGTCCCGGCGAGAATGCGCAAATTCGCTTCACCGTTACCGACCGAGCGGGCAAACCCACCGTCGCTGCGTTGGGCATCACTGTCGTAGATGAAAGCGTGTTTGCCTTAGCAGAAATGCAGCCCGGGCTTGAGCGGCTTTATTTCATGCTGGAGCAAGAGTTGCTGACACCACGCTATGAGGTTCACGGTTGGGAACTTCGTCCCATTCTGTTGAGGCGGGACGAGGGACGGGGGACGAGGGACGAGGCACAAATGCAACGCATCGGACAAATTTTGCTGGCAGCGGCGGCATTGCCATCCCCGCACACTTTGCGCATCAGCACCTACGAGCAGAAAGCACAAAAGGTGCAGGAAAAGTGGAAGCAGTTCGTTCAGGAAGCGGCAGCGAAAATTCGGAAAGCATTGGAAACCTATCGCCACGCCAAAGGCACTTATCCGTCGCCTGACGAAGCCCTTCGGGAACTGGTGGCAGCGAAGTTGCTGACAGAGCGCGACATCCGCGACCCACTGGGCAACCCGATGCGGTTGCAACCTTTGGACAACTTCCGCTACGGTTTTCGGTTGGAATGCGCCGGCTTGGACGGCAAGTTTGACACCGATGATGACATCGTTGCCTTCGCAACGGGCGAAGGGCGAGAGCGCGAAATTCGCGTTATTGCCCGCAACGAAATGATTTTCGCCGACGGCATTTTGATGGTTCTGGGAACGCCAGGCACGCCAATGGGTGTAGTTCTCAAGGAAGCCGCTGGACCGTCCGTCCCCGAAGAAGTCCGTGTCCGTCAGTTCTTTCCCGAAACTTTGTTCGTGCAACCGCAACTCATCACCAACGAGAGGGGCGAAGCCGAGTTGAAACTCTCGCTTGCTGACAGCATCACGACTTGGCGGTTGACAGTTTTGGGCAACTCAAGTGATGGCGCTTTAGGCTCAACCACGCTTCCCATCCGCGTCTTTCAGGACTTCTTCGTTGACATTGACCTGCCCGTCGCTTTCACTCAGGGCGACGAAGTTTCCGTCCCCGTTGCCCTTTACAACTACCTTGCCAAACCGCAAGCGGTTCGGTTGCGATTGGAAGTCGGCGATGGATTTGAAGTTTTGGGCAACCGCGAATCACGCATTACGCTTCAGCCAAACGAAGTCACTTCAGTTCGCTTTCGCTTGAAAGCAGCAAAGTTAGGCACACACGCCATCACCGTTTACGCCTACGGCGAGGCGATGAGTGATGCCGTCAAGCGAACCGTCACTGTCCTTCCTGACGGCAAGGAGTTTTGGCAAACAATCAGCGACCAGTTGACGGGGCAAGTGAAACGGACGGTGAGGGTGAAAGTTCCGAGTGAGGCAATTGATGGTGCGAGCAACTTGTTTGTCAAGGTCTATGCGGGAGCGTTCACGCAGGTGCTGGACGGGTTGGAGAATTTGCTGCGGATGCCCTTCGGCTGCTTTGAGCAAACTTCCAGCGTCACCTATCCCAATGTCTTGGTGCTGCAGTATCTCAAGCGGACGGGCAAGGCGCAACCTGAGACGGAGATGAAGGCTCGCCACTTCATCACCATCGGCTACCAACGGCTCTTGACTTTTGAGGTTCAAGGTGGCGGCTTCAGTTGGTTCGGTGACCCGCCAGCCCACAAAGTCTTGACGGCTTACGGTTTGCTGGAATTCGCCGACATGAGCAAAGTCCACGATGTTGACCCCAACTTGATTGCCCGCACCATCAACTGGCTCATCAGCAAACAAAACCCTGACGGCTCATGGACGCCCGACCAGTTCGGCATCCACGAAGGCGCAACGACGCGCCAAACCGATACGCTCCGCACGACTGCCTACATCGCTTGGGCAATTGGTGAGGCGGGACAGGTGACAAGGGACACGGGACAGGTAAAGACGGCATTGAAAAAGGCGATTGGCTACTTGAGTGAACGAATCAACGATGCCGATGACGCTTACGCTCTCGCTTTGATGCTCAACGCTTTCCTAAGCGCAACGGACTGGGACGAGGGACGGGGGACGAGGGACGGGGAAGCAAAAATTGGCGCGTCCCACGACCCACGCCCCGCGTCCCGTGAGTTGATTGACCAAATTGCCCGCCGACTTGCGAGCATGGCGAAAGAGAGCGAAGAAATCGCTTACTGGGGAAGCAAAGAGCCAACGCCGTTCTTTGGGCGAGGGCGAAGCGGAGATTTGGAGACGACGGCATTGGCAACTTACGCTCTCATTCGTCACGGCGGTTATCCCATGCTCGTCAACAAAGCCCTGACCTACTTGGTGCGCAACAAAGACGAGTTCGGGACATGGCAGACGACGCAAGCGACTATTTGGTCACTGAAAGCCTTCATCGCCGCAATGGAACGAAGCAAAAGCGAAATCAACGGAACGCTCGTGGTTCGGGTTAACGGTGAGAAAGTTGCTGAATGGCGAATCACGCCCGAAAACGCCGACATCGTTCGGACGGCAGACGCAAGCAGATATGTCCGTGAAGGCGCTAACGAAGTGACATTGGAGTTTGACGGAACTGGTTCGCTGCTTTACCAAGTCAGCGCCCGCTTCTACTTGCCTTGGGAACTTGTCCCGCCTGTGCCGGAAGAACCGCTGCAAGTGCGAGTCAGTTACGACCGAACGGAGTTGCAAACGAACGAAACGGTGACTTGCAAGGTGCGAGTGACTAACCGTCGCCCGATGGCGGCGCAAATGGTCATCGTGGACATCGGCATCCCACCGGGCTTTGAGGTGCTGACGGACGACTTGACAACTTTGGTGGAGCGGAAAGTGCTGCAAAAGTTTGAATTGACGCCCCGCCAAGTCATCTGCTACCTTGACCGCATTGACGGCGGTGCGACGGTGGAGTGGCAATTCAGGCTGAGGGCGAAGATGCCCGTTAAAGCGAAGACGGGGCGGACGACGGCTTACGAATACTATGCGCCGCAAGAACGCAGCATCGTTGCCCCAACGATGTTGGTGGCGAAGTGACGGGAATTCTCGCCACAGCAGGTTTTTGCGCTTGCCTTTCCCAGTGCCGACACAAATTACACGGAGGCGAACCCCCAGTTGATGCATGCTGTCCAGCCAACTTTTGTTGGGGAAATTTTGGGCTAAAATTGAAACTGCCGCTTTGTGCGGCAGGTGGTAAAAATGGACTGGACAGAACGGCTGACCCAAATTCGCAGGGACTTGGACAGACTGGCTCGCTTCCCGACGGCTCACGAAATTCTGATCCGCTACTTGCAAGTCGCTTACGAGCACTTGGAAAATTGCCCGCCTTACGCCGAAACTTTGCTGACCGCTTTTGAGGCGTTGCTCAGTTACGAACTTTGGCATCACAGGGCAATGACCAAATTGGCGGGTTCGCAGGAGTTGCAAATGCGCTACCTTGTCCCGCTCGGTGTTGAGATGAGGACATCTTTGCTGAAGTTGGTCAGCAAACTCGAGCGAATTCAAGCGTATTCGCCCGACGAAATCGTTGTCCGAGAACTTTTGAAAGCCCATTGCTACTACCAACTCGGCGAACTTGAGGCGACCATCAATTGTTTGGAGGAAGCCGTCAGGCAGGGTGCGACCCATCCAATCATCTACTTCGTCTTGGGCTACAACCGCCACCGTCTCGCCATAACCGAGTATGCCCGCTGGGAACCTGTCGGGCAGCAGTTGGTTGTGACGGACAAAGAGGCTTTTGAGAAAACGCTCAGACAAGCCTTAGAGGACTTCCGCAACGGCTTGAGTTACTCTGGGCAAGAACCCTTTGACGCAAGGCTTCATTTTTGGATGGGCATGGTGCACGAAATTTTGGGCGAGCGCAACGAAGCCATCGCCGCTTACAAAAAAGCCAGCGAAATTGACCCCGAAACTTACGGCGATGAGGTGAGGCAAAGGCTACAGCACATTCGCTCAACAGAGTCGTCAAGCCAACCCACACCGCCCCCGAAACCACCTGCTGAATTGCAAGAGGAGCGGACTCCCATTAAGCCCATCTCTGAGACCGAACTTGAGTCCTTCCGAAAAGCCCTCGGCGAGATAGAAACTGTTTCCGACCTTCTCAGGAAAATGGGCGGTCCATCGGGAGGCAAGGAACCGTCGGAGGGGAATTGACGCTTTAGTTTATGGTGCGCAAAAATTACAGCGTCACCAACTACCTGCCGGAGGTGAGGGGAGATGTTCAAGCGCATGTCGGCAGTCGGGATGTTGGTCGGGTTGATGGCGTGTTTGGCGTTCGGGCAGGAAACTCAGCGAGAGAGACCGAGGACCTATCGCCCCGTCGTTCATTCCCTCGTTACCATCGTCAAAATTGACGCAGCCCAAAACACAATCACTGTCAAGGGCGTCTATCGCGGTCAGGAAGTTGAGCGGACATTGTTGGTTCAATCCGATAGCAAACTGATGAAGGACGGCAAGGATGCCAAACTCACCGACTTCAAAGAAGGCGAACAAGTTTTGGTGACTTGGCGCTCACTCAGGCGTGGCGAGTATGCCGTCCGCTTCCTTGCAGACCCACCAACTTTCTTCGCTTTCCTCCGCTACCCGACCTTGAAAGGGAAGGTCAAGTCCTTTGACCCGGCAACTTTGACTCTCGTCGTTGAAGCGGAAGGGAAGGAGCACAAACTCACCTTGCCGGGACGAGGCGAATGCTGCTTCGCACAGGGCAAAGCCTATCGCAGCAAGGCTGCTGTGTGGAAAGGTGGCGAAGAAGTCGTCGTGGTGCTTGCCGCTCCAGAACGAGCGAGAGCAGTGTTTGATAGCGCTTCGTGGAAAGTTTACGGCGAGCGAGAGTGGCAGGATTATCAACGCCGAACCCAAGCGCGCCAAAGGCAGCAGGAAGGTCAGTAGAAGTGAAGTGAGAGGCAACCGCATCCGCTGCCGGTGCGTCTAAGGGCTATGCCAAACTGAGTTTGCGAACTGGAAAATGGGTGGTGATGTGATGGCAGAGAAAGTGGCGGCACCAAAACCCACGCTATCGGTGGCGGATGCGATTGCCATCATCGTTGGCATCGTCATCGGCGCAGGAATTTTCAAAACGCCGTCTTTGGTCGCCGCTAACACGGCAAACGAACTAATGTTTCTTCTCGCTTGGCTTCTCGGCGGAATAATCTCTTTCATCGGCGCTTTGTGCTACGCGGAATTAGCCACAACTTACCCTCATGCAGGCGGCGAATATCACTTCCTCAACCGTTCCTTCGGTCGCGACATCGCTTTCCTTTTCGCTTGGGCGAGGGCGACAGTGATACAAACGGGCTCAATAGCGATGCTCGGCTTTATCTTCGGCGATTACGCTTCCCAACTTTTCCCGCTCGGTGAGAACTCACCAGCCATTTACGCTGCACTGGCGACAATCGTCTTAACAGTCCTGAATGTGATGGGAGTTCAACAGGGCAAATGGACACAGAACATCCTGACAGCGGCGAAAGTTTTGGGGCTGTTGCTGGTTTTCGCTGTCGGGCTGTTGAAAGCGGTTCCGAGTGAACCCATCCCGACCCCTGACAAGCCCTCTTCGGGCGCTTTCGGTTTGGCGATGATTTTCGTCCTGCTGACTTACGGCGGCTGGAACGAAGCAGCCTACATATCGGCGGAGTTGAAAGATGTTCGGCGAAACATGCTGAGGGCTCTAATGCTTGGCATTGGCGCAATTACCGTCATCTACCTGCTCGTCAATTTCGCTTACCTGAAAGGGCTCGGTCTGGCAACGATGGCTAAATCGGAAGTCGTCGCTGCTGATTTGCTCCGAAACGCTTGGGGCGATTTAGGGGCGAAATTCATCAGCGTGCTCATAGCCGTCTCGGCTCTGGGTGCGATGAACGCGACAATCTTCACTGGCGCGCGAACAAATTACGCTTGGGGGCAAGACTTCAAAGCGCTTCACCTGCTCGGCATTTGGCACGAACGAACAAGCACTCCCGTAAACGCCCTCGTCGTTCAAGGTCTGATTTCGTTGGGTTTGGTCGCATTAGGTGCGGCGACTCGGAAAGGCTTCTCAACGATGGTTGATTACACAGCGCCCGTCTTCTGGTTCTTCTTCCTGCTGACAGGTCTTTCGCTGTTCATCCTGAGGAACACCGATGCGGAAACTCAACGCCCGTTTCACACCCCGCTTTACCCGCTCACACCGTTGCTCTTTTGCGTTTTCTGCGTTTACATGCTTCAGTCAAGCCTGAGTTACACTGGTGTCGGGGCGTTGTTCGGCGTGGCAGTTTTGTTAGCGGGCATTCCAGTGCTCATGCTTGTGCGGCGATACGAGTGAGAATGCAAAAGGCGCCGGGTCAATCCGGCGCTCAGGGAAAAAACCATAGCGTCAAGGAGGGAGCAGTTATGAGGTCATGGCGCTTTGTGAGTTGGCTGATGGTGAGTGCTTCGGTTTTCGTCATCGCTGCTTTGACGGCGCAACAGCGCCCGCCCGATGTCCCTTATGTCCCAACACCACACGAAGTTGTTCGGGAAATGTTGAGAGTGGCACAGGTGGGCAAAGACGATGTGGTTTACGACCTTGGTTGCGGTGACGGACGAATTGTCATCGCTGCCGTTAAAGAATTCGGCGCAAAGCGAGGCGTTGGCGTTGACATTGACCCTGAACGAATTCGCGAGAGCAACGAAAATGCACGCAAGGCTGGAGTCACCGACCGAGTGAAGTTCCTGCAGCAAGACCTGTTTGAAACTGACATCCGAGACGCCACTGTCGTCACCCTTTACTTGCTCCCTTCCATCAACTTGCGACTTCGCCCCAAGTTGTTCAGGGAACTTCGTCCCGGTTCACGGGTTGTTTCCCACGATTTTGACATGTGTGACGAGTGCGAAGGTGAAGGCTCAGCCACTTGCATCAAAGGTTGGCATCCAGACAAAGTGCTCAGGGTCAGAGGTCCTTATCGTGAGCACACCGTTTACTATTGGGTCATCCCAGCGGGAGTTGCTGGGACATGGCGGTGGACAGTCCAAACACCGAGGGGCGAGCGAAAGTATGCGCTCAAACTCCGCCAGCGGTTCCAGAAGGTCACAGGTTCGGTCAGTGTTGACGGTCAGGAAACTCCCATCACCAACGCCCAACTTGTCGGGACGCAACTGAGTTTCACCGTTGTGAGGGAAATTGGCGGGCAAAAGGTCACGATGAGGTTCTCAGGGCGAGTCAATGGCGACACGATAACGGGCACAGTTGGCATTCAAGGTGGGCAGTTCGCCGGCAAGCAAGATTGGGTTGCAAAGCGGGACAAAGTGAACTTGGTTGGGACTTGGCAATGGAAAGGCGGCGCAATCCGAATAGAGCAGCGAAAGGGCGAATTGGTTGCCAGTTTCGTTGACGGTGGGCAAGCCAAACCAATCAGCGACTTCTACGCATGGGGCGCCGGAATTTACTTCACCCTTGACCGAGCAAGGGAAGATGTCTACGAGGGCGTCGTCGAAGGCGACAGAATTGTCGGAACCGTCAACGGTTCCACGCCTTGGGAAGCGAGGAAGAAGTGACAGCGAACCAAACCCTTTCTCTGTAAGGCAAGGTCTGAGGTCAACCGCCTGCTTTTGAGCGTGCAGCCGAGCATGCACGGTGATGGCGATGCGGTTTGGATGGGTGGCGATTATATTGTTTTGCCTGACGGGAGTGAAGGTAATGGCGGAAGTGCCCGACCCATGGACGCCTGTGACGGTGCAGCAAGTGAACGGCGAAATTCGGGTCGGCGTTTGGGGGCGAGAATATCGCTTCGCAAAGCAACCGTTGCCGTCCCAAATCACGACAGCGGGCGCG
>Ga0081478_137112_pt1 | contig 20752 bp, 16 predicted proteins | sample OctSprmetagenome_FD_70983 | JGI IMG/M metagenome (GOLD analysis project Ga0081478, IMG submission 70983) | Hot spring and microbial mat streamer communities from Octopus Spring Streamers, Yellowstone National Park, USA - T=80-84 v2 (version 2) | ecosystem: Environmental > Aquatic > Thermal... | reverse complement strand
ATTTCTCAAAGAAGGAACTTTGAAAACATATTTATCTCCTTCGTTTTTAGTTATGGCATATCTACCCACATCTATCTGCTTTTTGTCTTTATACTTTATGACTTCGTAGTATGGTTTTACAAGACCGAATTTTTGGAACATGTCTCCACCTACACCTTTTCCTCTGTGGCATGTTATACAACCAACTTCTATAAAAGTTTTCAGACCTTCTTTCTCCTCTTTTGTAAGAGCATTCAGATCACCTTGGAGGAATTTGTCAAACCTTGATGGAGTAAGAAGCGTTCTCTCAAAAGCTGCTATTGCTTTTGCAATATTCTCGTATGTTACAGGGTCTTTTTCCTCTGGAAAAGCTTTCTTGAAAAGTTCAACATATTCTGGAATAGATTTTATTCTTTCAACGACAAATCCTTCATGAGGTGAGGCCATCTCTTTTGGGTTCAATACCGGACCTTTTGCTTGTTCCTCTAAATCTTTTGCCCTACCATCCCAAAATTGAGCTGTATGTAGTGCGGCGTTAAACACGGTTGGAGCGTTTCTTGGACCAATTTGCCACTTGTGCCCAATAGATGTTGGTAAATTATCTACTCCATATGAAGCAAGGTTGTGACACGAGTTGCATGAGATAAATCCACTTTTTGATAGCCTTGGTTCAAAGTAAAGCATTTTTCCAAGTTTTACTTTCTCCGGTGTCACGGGGTTTTGAGGATTATCTATAACTTTTTCTGTGATTGGGGCGAAAAAAGTTTTTGCTCTTTCAAGTAAAGCTCTATCTTCATCTTCTTGTGAATAAAGGTTTGGAGAGAAAAATATGAAAACTGCAGAAGCAAAGAGAATAACTCCTAATCCGCCACTTACTAATTTTGCTATTTTTTCCCTCTTTTTTTCTGCCATACCATTTTACCTCCTTTTACATCAGTTTAATTTTCCAAAAATAAATTTGTGTCCGATTTTATTTTTGTATCAATTGCAAAATTTTTTATAAGAAAGAAATTATCATTTAAATTAGGATTACCACCACGAATTTTCCTTTTTTATCTTCAATTTCAAACTTTCACTTTTTTTGTTATTTTTAGTTAAAATTTATATTAACGGAGGATAGATTGTAAATCCGACGGGGTAAAAATTCGCTAGGAAAGAAAAGCTAATTTCATTTCTTCTATTTTTTATAATCTGTCAAAAACGAGGGAGAAAATTTTAGGAAGGGAGGTAAATTATAAATGAAAATCATAATATGGAAAAAGGGAGTAAGAGGCAGGATTTCATTATTTTTTCTCTTCTTTTCTCTTTCTTTTGCATATTTCTATATTTCCAATTTATTTGCCCAGCAGATTGTATTAAAGTGTGCAACGATTGCTCCTGAAAATTCCCCTTGGGCTGAACTTGTGAGAAAGGCTTCCCAAGAGATACAAGAAAAAACAGGTGGTTTAGTGAAAATGGAATGGTATTTCTCTTCAATTGCAGGAGATGAACCAGATATAGCAAAAAAGTTAAAGGAGGGAAAATTAGATTGTGCAGGTCTTACGGGCAACGGAATTTCTTATCTTGTCCCACCCATAAGGATTTTAGAGCTCCCTTTTTTCCTGAAAAATGTAAAAGAAGTTGATTTTATAAAACAAAGATCTATGAAGCTTTTTCAAAATATTGCGAACGACTATAATGTGAAGTTCATTTGGATATCGGATTTGGGTTTTGTCTATATATTCTCAAAACAACCTCTCAAAAAATTAGATGATATAAAAGGTAAAACTGTGTGGGTATGGAAAGGAGACTATCTTGCAGAATTTATAGGTAAATTTTTTCAGAGTGAATTTCAGATAAAACCATTTCCTATACCAATTCAAGATGTAAAATCTCAACTTGATCAAATTCAAATATTATACAATACTCCTTATGCTCTGAATGTGTTTGGGTGGGATAGTGGAGTAAAATATATTTTATCGCAACCTCTTAATTTTTCTTTTACAAGTCTTATAGTATCAAAAAACTCTATGGATAAAATACCTCCTAATTACCAGAATATAGTTGAGGAAGTTTTGCGAAAATATCTTGATATTCTAACCAAAATGAATAGAGAAAGCGATAATAAAGCCATTGATATTCTCAAAAGAAAAGGAGTTGAGATGATAGATTTCTCACAGGATGAGGTAAAAAAAGCAGAAGATATTTTTAGGGAGAAGGTTTGGTTAGCTTTAAAAGATAAGCTTTATCCATCTTGGCTTCTCACTCAGCTCCTCACAGACCTTTCAGCATTCAGAGTTGGTATAAGTAAATAGCAATAATGATCAAGTAAAAACGAAAAGTTTCTACTCTTTCTTAATAATTTTCATATTTTCTGTTATGAGTGTTTTTATTAATTCATTTGCGGTTTTTTCTTTCGTGTCTTTCAATTCATAGTCATTTTTATTCTTTTTTGCTTTTGAGTCTAAAATTGTTTCGGTATATTCTTTTTTTATTACCTCTTTTAGAGATACTATATCTGTAAAGAAACTCTTTTTGAGTTTCTCTTCTAACACCTTTATCCTTCTCATCTGGTCTTGTATTTCATTCAAAGTGAAACCAAATCTTATAAGGATTTCTGCTTTCTTAATTTCATCTTCTCTCACAAGGTTTTCCCATTGACCATTTATTATTTTCCTTGCTATCTCATCGCTTATTCCTATTGTTTCCTCAAATTTTTTTCTCACAGCTAAGACTATTGAATATGTGATTGTTTTCTTTTCACTCATAAGGCAATCTGATTCGTATCCCAAAGCTAAATATATTATACATTCAGAAAAGGCATCAAGGTTTGAAATCACTTTATCTCCTAAAATCAAGACAGGTTCTATTTTTTTTAGCCCAGGACTATCTGAAAAAGCGAAAGCCCCCGTTCCAATTACAAAATAATTATTATTATTAATTTGGTTATTAATTTGATATGTAATTACTTGTGCGATGAAGGTAAAAATTAGTGTAAGGATTTTTGATTTTCTGAGCATCCTTTTGAAGTATTTTATAATTTTTCTTGTGAAGTTCTGGAAGCTCATACCACATCCTCCATCTTGCAGATTTTATCCTTCTTGTTCAGAATATGCTCTTGAATGTGTGAAAAAATATAAATTCCCAATATCTTTGGTGAAGATAGCAAAAAGGCTTATCATGTGTAATCCATTCTCAAAAGGAGGGGTAGATCTTCCATGAATTTATTTAAAAATCTTCTCTCTCTTTTTATATTAGGCACTGCAACTTTATTTTATATTCTCAAAAGGTTATTTTTTGTCTTGTTTCCTCCTTTGTATGTTTTGGTAAGATTGATGGAGACCAAAAGAAAAATGGAATATTTTGGGAAATATAAAACTGAACGAGTTGAGATAATATCATTAGATAAGTTAAAAAGGGAGGTGTCAATATGGGATTGAGGAGTTTTTTTTTCTTTGTATCTTTTTGTTTTTTGGGTTATTGTTTTGGCTTTGTTTCGTGCAGTAAGATAAAAAAAACGGAGATAGAAGAAAAACAGCGCGGAGAAACTCTCGTGAGAATAGGAAATACAGAGGTTACTGTGGAAGAGTTCAGGGCATTTATATCTTCTTTGCCCGATCTGAGAAGAGTTGAGCTTATAAGGAGTCCTGAGAAGATGACCCAAGCTGTTGTAGAGTTCATTGAGGCTGTTGCTACATATGAGTATGCAAAATCGAAGGGATACTTTGATAGACCAGAAATAAAGATAAGATGGATTTATAACTCCGCTGAATTGGTAAGGTCATATATTTTCAGCGAAGAAGTTGCTCCTTATATTAAGGTTGATTTCCAAGATGTTCAAGATTTTTACAATAATAATAAGCAGATGTTTTGGCACCCCGATGTCATACGTCTTATGAAAATAGAGTCTTCGGATAAGAAGGAAATAGACGAGATAAGGAGCAAGATAAAAGATGTGAAAGACTTTATAAATATTGCTCAAACAAGACATCTTCCATCAGAATTTGATTATGGATATTTAGATGCAGAGCTTGTGCGTAGGAGATTTCCAGAACATGCTGATATTATTCTGAAAATGAAACCAGGGGAGATATCTCGTCCGATGAAGTTTGGTGAAAAATATGTTATTTTTGCAGTTGTAGATAAAGTTGATGAGGGATATTGGGAGTTTGAAAAAGTTATAGATCAAGTTTTTAGAGCAGTCAGAGAAAAGAAGATAAGGGATAGAATAAGCAATATAACAAAAGAACTTATTATGTCAAAAGATGTATTTGTAAATTTTGACTCAATTGAGAAGAACTTCGGTGTAAAACTTTCTCGTGAAAAATTCGAGGAAATGTTTATGCAAAAATATAAATAAGAAAATATAAAAAAGAAAAGATACGACGTGTAAGCTATGGTTTTTGTTGGGATTTTTTTGACTTTTATAAGTATTTCGTCTTATCATGGAGGAGAATCTTATTCTGATGAGATTTTGGCTTATGTTGAGAGGAGACCTATAACTCGTAGTCTTGTTTTATCATTTATGAGAACTTTCGGAGAAAAAAATTTTGACTCTGCTCTCGAAACAATAATAGATTTATTCGTTGTTCTTGAATATGCATCAAGACAAAACATAAAAATACCGCAAGAGCAAATAGATAGCATAATAGAAAAGCTACATATGAAAGATATATCATCTGTTGAAAAAGAACTTCAAAGAAATGGCATGACTTTACAAGAATATAGAGATTTCATAAGAGCTAAAAGAATTTCAGATGAGATTTTCTTCCAACTTGTCGGTTCAAACTTCATAACAAATAAAGAATTACAGAAATTTTTCATCAAAAACAAAGAGAAAATAGGGAAAGATTTTGAAAAAAGATTTGTTTTTTTCCTTGAAACCAGTGAGAATGATTATAATTATGATATTTCAAGATTTAAAAAGTTAGGATGGGTAAGGAGAGGTGAGTTAAGTAAAATTTATGATGAAGCCATATTTTCAAAGGAGGTAACAGGTTTTTGCGAAATTTTTGAAGGAAACGGAAGAAAGATAGTTTTTTTTGTAAAAGAGATAAAAAATCCAGAATTTTCTGAAGTAAAAGATGATCCAAATTTCAGAGATTATTACATAAAAGAAAAATATAAGGAGGTGTTTAGGACGTGGGTAGACGTCCAAAAGCAGAAAATATTTATAAAAAAGTAGAAGTTGAAGAGAAGAAGAGAGGAAGGAGGGGAAGGAGAGGAAGGTTACCTCGCATCAAAGTTTCTGAACCATCTGATAGCGCAAAGGGTAAAGTCGTAATTGGAATAACTATGGGCGATCCTACCGGTATAGGTCCTGAGATCGTGATTAAGGCTCTTTTAGATAGATCAATAAGGGAAAAGGTTTTTCCTGTCGTTTTCGGAGATAAAGGTGTTTTGGCAAGGGTTGCTCAAGATATAGGAATAACTGATGTGAGGTTCAGGGAGATAGCATCAATTGATAGTGTAAGAAATGCAGAAATAGGGAAGAGGGAAATTTTGGTCAAGAGTATATCAAACCTTAAAATGACTAAGCTAAGATACGGTAGACCTGATAGAAACTGTGGGAGAGCTATGGTCAATTATGTCAAAGAAGCTGTAGATGCTGCTATGGCAGGATATATTGATGCAATAGTTACCGCTCCTATAAACAAGGAGGCAATAAATGAAGCTGGTTTCAGATATGGTGGACATACAGATATGATAGCTGATTTCACAGGTACAAAAGAATTCACGATGATGTTCATATCAAAGCATTTTAAGGTATCATTAGTGACCATTCATGTGCCACTCAAAGATGTATCTATGAGGATAACTCCCCAGAGAATATATAAGGTTGGATTGCTGACATGGAAGACTCTGAGACAATATTTTGGGCTGAAAAATCCGAAAATAGGAGTTTGCGGTCTGAATCCACACGCTGGCGAAGGTGGGATATTCGGTGATGAAGAAAAAGATCTTATATATCCGGGAATAGTTTCCATGAGAAGTAAAGGGATAGATGCAGAAGGACCTTTATCACCTGATTCTGCCTTTTGGCGTGCTTACAATAAAGAATTTGATGCTATAATAGCTATGTATCATGATCAGGGACTCATTCCGGTCAAGCTTATTGATTTTGATAATGCAGTTAATGTGACGATAGGAATACCTATAATAAGAACCTCACCTGGGCATGGAACAGCTTATAATATCGCTGGTCAGGGCAAAGCAAATCCGGAGCCCATGAAGGCTGCAATTGAACTTGCATATCAAATGTTCCTTACTAAAAAACAAATTGAGGCTCAGAAAAAGTTTCCAGAAAAAGAAGATCTAGAAATAGAAGAGGAGATAAAAAGATATAGAGTTACGGAACAGGAGATTGAAGAATATGTTTATCTTTGAAAAAATTTTGTTATCGTTGTATTTTTTGTTATCTGGTTTGTTTTGTTTTCAAAGATTTTTTGTCTGTCCATATTGTTCTGTCTCTTCGGGAGGGGAAACTAATTATAATTATATCAAAAGCCTCATGTATGGCCCGGGGATACTTTTTTTATCACTTATTTTTGCCGGCATCTTGGTATTCTTAACATTCTTTTACTATGTAAGAAATGATAGAAAACACAAGAATTGAAATCAGTAAAAATTAATCTCAGGAAAAATTACCACACGAGGTGGAAACATTAGAAAAATTTTGCAGTTTTTTTAAACTATTTATTTAGTATGAGCAGAAAGTCTATGTTCTTTCTCATAGCTTCAAGAACTATTATGAAATTATCTATACTTTCTGTGATTGATGCATTTATTCATATTAATTTACTCTATGTTGTTCTTTTGCTCATCTTTTTTGTTCTTGAATTAGCGTTTCTCGTCGTAAGGAATGTAATGAGTCGGAGAGATTTTTCTTTTTTGATTTTGACTACTTCTCTTATTTCTTTTTTATTCTTCGCTCTTGCGGAAAAGATATATTTGGTTTTGTTTTTTGTCCTCGTTGACTTGATTTGTCTTCTTTCTATTTTTTACAGGTATTTTCTGGTTTTCGGAATGTTTTTCGTATTTAGTTTTCTTATTCTCAACTTCTCTGGTTTCATAGTTACTAATTCGTTAAAATCTGTTGATACTCGAAAATTTTTGCATTATGAGAATATAAATTTTGCAAAAGGAAGGAAAGAGGGGGTTGAGCTTGATAAAATTATCTTTCGCAGTGGTGAATACATAAAAACTATGTTTTCTGATGGAGAAGAAATAACATTATTTGTTAGGGCTTTGCCATATAAAAAAGAATATGTTCTATTGCTTGCGACTTTAATTTTTCCGCTGATCTCTTTACCTATAATCTCTGGATTAGGAAAAATTAAAAATAAAAAATTAATAAGGTCAGAAGATAAATCCGAAAACTCCAAGGAATCCGATGACTCCAAGAACTCCGGGTATGATTTGATTTCTTATATTTCGCAGGCTTATATAGGGAGTGAAGATAAAATATATTTTCTTTCCCTTATTGAAAAAGAATTGAATTCATTTGAAAAAAAGATATCAGAAGATAAATCTGAAATAATATCTTTGGAGCAATTTCTACAATGTTTTGAAAATGAGATATTAAAGCTTGTTCCTGATTCAGGTTTGAAAGATAAGATAATATCTGTGGTGGAAAAGATGAAAGAAGTTTTATTTTTGAATAGAGACATTTCTCAGTTTCAGGTTGAAATTAGTGAATTGAAAAAGATTGCATCTGATGTTCTTGAAAAACTCAAATCTTCTCATAGGTCGGTCTTAAATTTTAAGCTCAAATTGGAAAATTTTGAAAGATATATCACTTTGCTTTTCAGGTCGTTGGAATATTCTTTCCATGAGATATTTTCTCCTCTTGGTGGTATAGAGAATGAGATTGGGAAGATAAAAATTCTACTATCTTCTGATGATCGGGAAGGAGGTAAGATTTTTAAATCATATGATATTTTTGTAGAGATTGTTGGTGAGTTTGAGAAAACATTAGACAGTTTCCTGAGAGATATTCTTTCTTCTCTTGAGAATATAAAAGTTCTTGCTTTCAATTCTCAGGTTTTAACATATAAGGTAATAGATAAGGCGAGAGCTTTTGAACCTTTGGCTTCTGCGGTTGAGGAACTCATTCTTGTTAGAATGGAGGAAGTATATAAAGGGTTAAAAGAAAGCTATGAGAAATTAAAACATTCTATCGGAAGGATAAAAGATGTAAAACTTAGTCTGAATATTTCTGTTGTAAATGAACTTGAAAAAGACGTAATTTCTTTCAAAAATGAGGTAGAAAGCAAAATTTCCAGTGTTCGTTCTCTAATTTCTTCCAATATTGAAATATCGCGGAAAATATCTGAGGTTCTTGACAAGCTTTCAGATTATATTTTACAGAATATAAATTTTCTCTCTAAATTTATATATAAGTTAGATAAGGGATTGAGTGCAATTAGTGCCATTTCGGAAGGCACTGATGAAGCGGAAAAATTCTTAACTTATGTTGATAAATTGTTAGCCGAGCTTAAAGCTATGAAATAGAAAAAATAAAATAAAAAAGAAAAATAGAGAATAAGAAAAGAAAAGAAAAGAAAGTAAGATGCTGTTGAATGAAAAAATATCAAAATTCGTAAAGGTAGTGAAAGATTTTATGAGCAGGAACTATATTCGGTTATCTATTGTTCTTTTATTTTTCATCTTTTGGATTTACTTTTTTCTGATTTTTGATAATATTCTCAAATTCCCTGAATTTATTTTCATGAACCTTATTTTTGTTGTATTATTTATTTTCCTACCACAAAATGTCTTTGTATTGTTGGCATTGGAGCTATTTTTGATCGGGTTTTCAGTTTTTAGGGAGTCTTCTCACGCTATTATTTCTGCTCTCCAACCGGAGTTCTTATTTGCCTTAATTTTCATTTCTGTTTTTTCTGTTTTGTTTTCTTTTCTAATTTTCTCCTTCTTCAAATACTACGATGTTGGTTTCAGGGAAGACAAGGAAAAGATAACCGAAGACAAAAGAATTTATGAAGAAGTTAAAGTTTCCTATGAGATCAATTTAGAAGCTTTAAAAAGGAGAGTAGATATTTTGTTTGAAGAGATTGAGTCAGAAATAAAATCAAAGTATGATGCTGTTTTAAAGAGGAAAGGGGAAATTATTAGGGTTTTCAGCGAGGGTAAATCTAAATTGCAGGAATACTATTCTATCTTGTTGAAAATTTACTCGGGGTTCTTAAATGAGACAAGGAGGGTTCAGATACTGGGAAATTTAGTTTCCGATTTTGTGAAGGATCTCAATTCATCAGCATCTTATATGATTGGCTTTTCTACGGAGTTTAGTGGATTCATTGGTGGTCTTTCATCTTTTAAATTTAGCGGAACTACTACCACTTTTTTTGATGCATCAAGGACTACCGACCATATTATTGATACTTTCGGAGAGAAAATTTCATCTTTGATTCAATCAATTTCGGCTGTAAATTTGTACAATCTTTGGGAGAATATATATGGTATAAGGGAGCATTTTTATGTTTTGAGGAAATTAATGCAAGATTTTCTACGAATTCCTCATATATGCTATGGTATTTCTATTAAGATCTCTCAAGTTGCAGCTTCTTCTGGTGATAGCGATGTCAGGAGGAGGTTATCTGCGATAGTTCAAGATATAGATGGTTTCTCTTTTAGGATTTCAGTTAATATAGCTCATATCTCCAAAAGAATAAATGATTTTGACAGTAAAATTTCTTCTCTATCAGATGCTCTTGATATTGGATTGCGTAGTTTCTCTGAGGTTTTGTTCTCTTTATCTGATATAAGATCGAGATATTTCAAAGGGATAAAGAGTAGAATGAAAGTTTTTATGGAGCAATACGAAAAAATCTCAGATGTTAAAAATGTCATGCTGGAATTGGATAAAGATTTAGAGGCTCTTTGTTCAGATCTCTCTTATGTTGTTATGACAACAGAAGACTTGATAAAGAAAACCTCATCGTTTATTTCTTCTCCTGAATTTGTCTCATTTTTAAAAGATTTAGAAGATAATATCCAAAATTCATCTCTCCTGGTTTCAAATATAGATCAACTTATAGGGGGAATTCTTTCTCGTCTTGAAGCTCTTAACTCATTGGGCGTTCCTGAAAACTTGATGTACACTTATGTCCTCAAAAGTGTTCCTAGATCCGAGATTATAAAAAAACTTTTAGCTGAAATTTCATCTTGGCATTATTGATATTTGATGTTAAAAGACATTATTGAGAAAGAAGGATTTTTGCTTTATGTTGTAACTGATGATAAATTCTTGCCATCAAGCTCCGGTAGGAAAGATATATCTTATGTGAAGGATATTGTAAAAAGATGCGCTGATGGCGGAGTTAAAATTTTTCAGTATAGAGCGAAAACTATAGAACCTGTTTTTCAGTTAAAGCAAGCTCTTGCGGCGAAAGAAGAATGTGAAAAAAATGATATAATTTTCTTTGTAAATGATAGAGTAGATTTAGCATATATCATTGGAGCAAAAGGAGTTCATGTCGGACAAGAGGATATTCCGCCTCAAATTATAAAAGAGCGGTTTAATAATCTTATGGTAGGTTTTTCTACTCATAACATCTATCAAGTGAGATCAGCTCCATTTAGTTTTGTTGATTATATAAGTTTTGGACCTGTTTTCGGGACGGCGACAAAAAAAAGTAAATATCCCCCTACAAATGTAAATAACTTGCGGAAAGCCGTAAAACTTTCTCCTGTTCCTGTTGTTGCGATAGGTGGAATAAATTCAAATAACATCGTTTATGTGGTGAAAGCTGGATGTAAAATTGCAGCATCTATATCATATATTCTTGAGAATCCAAAGGAAATTACATCAAGGTGTAGAGAAATTATAAAGAAAGCAAAGCAAACCTTATATTGATTGAAATATTATATCAAAAAGCTATCTTATCAGTATTATTTTCCTCAATTTTTCCTCTTCTATAACGAAAGGGAAGATAATAATGCAAAATAGAGTGGAGGAGACTACCTTCATAAGGATTAAAAGAATAGTTTTTGGATTTTCTATTATCAAATTCACCGATATAATAGTTGATGATAGTAATGTGAGGATAGCCGTTAGTATTACTACTGTTGGAAAGTTTCCTTTGAATATATCTGGCATATGAGAAGCCATAAATCCTGTGAGTATATATAATGTGCCAACCAGGGGATTTCCGCCAAATATTACTCTCAACAAAGCTATTGCGTATGATATAAAAATAACACTATAAGATTTTTTCTCATCCGCTGATATCCAGTAAGCAGCCATAATAGAGAATAAATCTGGAAAGAACGCAAGATAGCCGAAATAAACATATGGTATGAAAAGTAAAAATAAGAGAGCAGATATAAAAATTAATTTTTTTATGCTTATATCACTTTTTCGTTTCAGAGTTTTCATCTCTTTTTATTTCTTCCTCCCATGCTATTACAGAAACATATAGTATATCTGATATGTCTGTTGAGATTTGAATTGCATCATCTTTTACTGTTCCTATTTTTATTCCAGCAGGTGCGCTAAATTTTGAACCAGATGTTACAGCTTCATCTCCTTCTATCATCTCTATTGGTCCCAAGGATGCAAATATCTTCATCTTACCATCCTCACTTCCCCTGAGTATAGCTCTCATTTTTGATTTTGGGAAAATTGCTTCAACATAGAACGATGGAGAAAAAACCGTCAAGACTTTACTTGAATTTTCAAAAACCTCCACTACTCTCCCTATAAGTTTTCCATCTTTCATCACGAGAGAATATTTTTTTATCCCATCCTCTTTCCCTCCATATATAAAAATCTCTTTCGGAAAATTGTCAGGTGGTATTGAGATAACTTTCGTTATTATTATTTTGTTTTTTTCTTCAAGATATGATGCTGAACTGAATTCTCTTTCCATTAATTCATTCGATTTTTTTGTAATATCTTCAAGTACTATTTTTGATATTCCTTTTTCCCTTTGATATTCCTTACCGCAAATATCTTGTTGGGAAAGATATATTTTTTGGAGCTTTTCAAATCCCGGAAGCTTTACATATAATATGTTGAACTTTTCTATTATAAAAAGAGTTGAAATTAAAACTATAACAAGTAATATTTTGGGAAGGAGCATCGTAAAATATCATGAGACATTCACTCTTGTGAGAAGTTCTATATCTTCCAAAACTTTTGCGCAACCTTTGGTAACTGCAAGTAGAGGTTCTGGAGCAACTATGGCTTTAACTCCTGTTTCCTTTTCAATAAGTATGTCAAGCCCCCTTAAAAGTGATCCTCCTCCTGCGAGGTATATTCCTCTTTCATATATATCAGCAGATAGTTCTGGGGGTGTTTTTTCAAGTGTATTTTTTATTGCTGAAATTATTGCATACACCTGTTCCCGACATGCATTTACTATATCTCTTTGGGTTATCCATGCTTTTTTTGGGATGCCATTTGATACATCTCTGCCATATACTTCCATACCTTTTTCTGGCTCTATCTCAATTGCAGCTCCTATTTCTATCTTGAGTTGTTCTGCTGTTCTTTCTCCTATGTGTATCCCATGCGTTCTTCTGACATAGTGTATTATAGCTTCGTCAAACTCATCCCCTGCTATTTTTAGAGAAGTTGAACAAACGATCCCAGCCATAGATATAACTGCAACTTCTGTTGTTCCTCCTCCTATGTCTACTATCATGTTCCCCCAAGGTTGATCTACTTTCAGTCCTGCCCCGATTGCAGCTGCCATGGGTTCGTATACGAGATACACTTCCCCTGCACCTGCGAGTTCAGCTGCCTCTATAACTGCTCTCTTTTCAACCGGTGTTATTATAGAAGGAACTCCAATTACGACTCTGGGTTTGAGAAATTTATTCCCACCCTCTAATGCTTTTCTTATAAAATATGAGAGCATAGCCTCTGCGACATCAAAATCTGCGATAACTCCATCTCTTAAAGGTCTAATGACTTTTATGTCCTCTGGCGTTCTTCCCACCATTCTTTTTGCCTCGTTTCCGACTGCTATTACCTTTTTTATTCCACCTTTCAACTCCATTATAGCGACGACAGAGGGTTCATTTATAATCAAACCCTTTTTAGAGTGCCAGACAAGTGTGTTAGCCGTTCCCAAATCTATTGCAAGATCCCCTGAGTATCCGAAGATTTTTCTCAGGAAATTTTTTATAGACATATTATTTTGGGAGCCCATGAGGGGACTTGAACCCCTGACCTCCTCCTTACCAAGGAGGCGCTCTACCTCTGAGCTACATGGGCAAATAGGTGGAGCAGGCGACGGGACTCGAACCCGCAACCCCCAGCTTGGAAGGCTGGTGCTCTAGCCGGTTGAGCTACGCCTGCTCACATATAGAGCTAATTTTACTTATTGAAAAATTTAAATTTAATATCTCCGAAAATTTTGTTCTTATTTGTCAAATTTTTCTCCCTATATCCTATTTACCCGAGTACCCTCCATAATTTCCCATCTTTCTTTTTTCTTTTCATCATGTATAATCTTTCATCTGCCTTTTTGATGATTTCTTCTGGTTCTTTGCCGTCTTCCGGAAATTCCGATATCCCAAACGAAAAATCAAAACTTATTTTTTCTTTTATCCTATGAGCTATTTTTTCTGCAACATCTCCGCTTGCCCCTTTTACCAGTATAACAAACTCATCCCCCCCATATCTTGCGGCAATATCAGTTTGCCTTATGCTACTTTTTATTGATGCAGCTAGTTCTTTTAACGCTTTGTCTCCTTCTATATGACCTTTTGAATCATTTATTTTTTTCAAGTCATCTACATCTATGAATATCAAAGAAAATTTTTCATCGTTGACGATTAGATTTTTAATTTCATTCTCAAAAAATCTTCGGTTATATAGATGAGTGAGTGGATCTAAAATGGCTTCTATTTTCTGTTTTTTCCTTCTAATATGTTCTGCATAACTCCTTGATTCAAGGCGCATCTCAACTCGTCCCAAAGTTATAAGATCTCCTGGAAGAATTTTAGCCAAAACTATCTTTTTTCCATTTACGAAAGTTCCATTCGTTGAGTTCAAATCTTTTATTGTAAGTGCCCCTTCTTCTTTCATTTCAATAAATGCGTGTTTACGAGACACGCTCTTTTCTGGAATTACCATATCAACATCTCTTGACCTCCCTATTATTCCTGGTAGTTTTAGTTCTATTTCTCTTCCAGCAATTTCGGTTGGGTTTTCTATCACAAAAACAAAAATTTTATCTTCCCTCGAAATCCTTTTTCTTGCTTGCGTTATATCAGTCGGATCTGTCAGGTCATCCCTTAACCTATTCATATATTCTTAATTTTAAATTTTTGCTCTATCTATATTCTTCTTTTATTTTTTTGTCTTTTGGAAATACAAAATTTGAAGCTGAAACTTTTAAATTTTTTTTTATGAAAGACGGTAATAAACAAGACGATCAAGCTTTACTTAGTTTTAACTTAAAGATTTTTGTTGCGGGTCATAGAGGACTTGTCGGCTCTCATATACTTGATGCCCTAAAACAGAGGGGGTACAAAAATTTCGTTTTGAGGACAAAAAGCGAGCTTGATCTGAGGCGTCAGTCTGATACTGAGGATTTTTTTTCAAGCGAAAAACCAGATTGGGTCCTTCTTGCTGCTGCAAAGGTCGGAGGTATTCTTGCAAACTCAACCTATAAAGCCGAATTCATATACGATAACCTTGCAATCGCTCTAAATGTTATACATTCTGCTTTCAAATTCGGGGTAAAAAAACTCCTGAATTTGGGCTCATCTTGCATATATCCCAAATTCTCGCCTCAACCTATGAAAGAGGAGTATTTGCTTTCGGGATATCTTGAGCCAACAAATGAACCCTATGCTATCGCAAAAATATCTGCTATAAAGCTTGTCAGATACTACAACGAAAGATACGGAACAAATTTCTTTTCTGTTATGCCAACTAATTTATACGGTCCTCGTGATAACTTCAATCTTGAAACTTCTCATGTTATTCCAGCTCTTATAAGAAAATTTCATCTCGCAAAACTTCTACAAAAAGATGATTTTGAAGGTATAGTAAAAGATATAAGAAAAACTCCTTTGGGTTTTGGACTTGATGAAAAAATAAATTTTGAAGATCAGAACTCAATAGAAAAAGCTCTTTCATTTTGTGGGATAGAAAAACATAAAGTTACACTTTGGGGAAGCGGGGAGGTTTTCAGAGAGTTTTTATATGTAGAAGACCTTGCATCATGTTGTGTGTTTCTTATGGAAAATGTAAATGCAGAAGATATAAGGAAACTAAACCAAGACTATTTTGTGAATGTCGGGACAGGGGAAGATTTAAAAATAAAAGAGCTTGCTCAAATCGTAAAAGACACGGTTGGATTTCAAGGAGAAATATCTTGGGATAGATCAAAGCCAGACGGAACTCCGAGAAAATTGCTTGATGTATCTTTGATAAAAAAACTCGGATGGGAACCGCGCATTAGCCTAAAAGATGGAATAAAAAAAACATACTCGTGGTACTTGGAATATGTTTATGGAAATGCTGAATATGGTAGAAAATAATGGTAAAAGATAAACGATTTTTTGCTTTTTTGTGGGAGAGAACTTAACCAATAAAGAATATATCATGAGTGAAGAGAAAATTATTTTTTCCGAGAGCGTAAAAGGGAAAGAAGGGGAGTGGATTGAGGAAGAATTTTGCTCAAAAGACCTTGAAAAATTTCTCGCCGCAATAGGTGAAGAAAATAAATTACAAGATTATATAAAAAACGGATTGATTTTCCCAACATTCTTTACTATTTTCAGAAAAGGGAGACCAGACCCACAAATTTCAGGATATAAAACTTTTTTACATGCAGAGCAAGAATACGAAATTTTCTCTTTTCCCAAATTAGGTGAGAAAGTAAGATACAGAACAAAAATCAAAGATATATACAAAAAAGTAAGTAAGAAAACAGGGAAAGAAATGGTCTTTGTTGTTTTTGAAACCGAATTTTATTCCAGCGAAAATCTTATCTGCATAGGTAGATCAACTCTGGTTTTTTTGTGAAGTTATGTAGGGGGTGTTTGTGTGCTTTTGACCAAAACTTATTCTTTCAGAAATTTCAGAGAGAAATTTGATAAAGTTAATCCAACTATTTTGTTAGTGTTCCTTTTTATTATTACTTTTCTCCCAAATATTATTGTATATAACCGAACACATGCCGCGGGAGATATAGCAGAATACATTAATAATCCCTTGAGAATCATATATGGAGAATTACCTTATAGAGATTTTTGGTTGATATTTCCTCCCGGTGAGGTTTTTTTGCCTGCCTTTATATATAAGGTATTTGGATTGAATGTTAATATCTTGCTTGCTTTGACAATTTTCCTCAACTCCTTTATTAGTGTTTCTTCTTTTCTTGTAGCAAGGCAAATATTCAAGGACAATTTCTTTTCTTCAGTAGCTACTATTTTAGTTATCTTCAACGGTTTAAGACACTACGGAGGTTTTATTTATATACACGTGTATTTTTTACTTCTTCTTATATCTGCTTTCTTCCTTTTGAGATACCTAAAAGATGAAAAACTTATAAATCTGTTTTTAACAGGAGTATTTTTGGGTTTAGCTTCTTTGTTTAAGTTGTATGAGGTTGGAGCAGCTTCTCTTTCGTTCCTTTTATTGGTTCTTATTTGGGCAAAACTTGAAAAAAAGAAAATCAAATCCATCGCTACCATGCTTTTCATCCTTTTTGCTGGATCATTTTTATTTCCTGTTATTACCTCTATTATTTTGATAGATATTTGGAAAGAAATGTTAAGGTGGGTATTGATAGAGTCTGTATTACATGGTACATCTATGAATTTGCCATACTTTACTGATTCTCGTTGGTACTTAGATAGAATTTTAGAGGATTTCAGCAGTATCAAAGTTGGGTATTACTACAAGATTAGGTTATTTCATGATATAATCGGTCTTATATACACTACAACATCATATCTTTTACCTTTCATTATTTTAGCTACATCTATTTTTTATCTGCTATATGGAAGATATCTGAAAAATGAAAGGTATATTATAATGCTTTTTTTACTTTGGGGATTTTTTACTTTTCCAAAATCTTTTGGTCGTTCTGATATGAGCCATTTGGTAATATCCATTAATCCATTATTTTTTCTCGTAGTCTTCTTTTTGTGGAAAAGTATGCAAGATTTCAATAAAAATTTATTTAATAAAGTTCTCAGGTCAGCATATGCTATAATAACTCTTTTACTATTGCTCTCGGTTCCACATTTTTTTATTTATATCGCATTTCAGCTGAAAACTTATCGTCATCCGGTTGAGGCAAAGTATGGAACTCTGCTTTTCAAAGATCATTCAGATGCGGAAAATGTAAATGCTGTCATCAAATATATTGATGAAAATACGAACGAAGGAGATTATATTTTTGTTACCCCATGGTTTGCTCCCCCTCTTTATGCCCTAACTAACAGAAGAAATCCTACCTATTATGATTCGCTAATTGATCCTATTGTCCTGCCATCAGAGGAAAAGCAGTTAAAAATTTGCGATGATCTTCTACGAAAGAATACTAAACTTGTGATTCATTATCCTGATTTTGGATATAGTGCAGGACATTTTATGAGCTCTTGTCCAATGTTGCAGAAATGCATAGAGGAAAACTTTGATTTAGTAGTAAAATACGGAAATTACTGGATATATAAGAGGAGAGAAATTAGAAACATGGAATAAGAGTGAAAGATATATGCGACAGGGCGAAAAATTATAGTGTTTTGTTTGTCCCTTTTGCGTTTATTCTCGGCTAATTTTAAATTTCTGCTTTAAAAAATTTTTTCTTTTTGAAAACAAAATTCTGATTTATGGTTGTTTTTGCCTTTTTGTTTTTTGCTATAAATCTTACATTAGATGAGGCAGTAAAAATAGCCGTTGAAAATAATCTTTCTGTCTCTTCTCAAAGATATTCTCTCAAAGATGTTGAATATACTGCAAAAGCTGCCTGGTCTTATGTGCTTCCAAGATTGATCGTTGACTCGTCTTACAGAAGACAACTTGAACTGCCAGAAGTCCAAATAGGTATGCAAAAAATAAAAGTAGGAAAGCCAGAACAAACCCAAATTACTCTATCTTTGGTTCAATCTCTACCTATTGATGGTTCTTCATGGTACCTCAAAGAAGCTCAAAAGTATTCTTATGATTCACAATCATATTCGTTTTTGGCTTTCAAAAATGAAATAATTTTCAGAGTTGTAAATCTTTACATTACAATTTCTAAACTTTTGCTCTCTCAAAATATAGCGAAAGAAAATTTAGAGAGGGTGAAAAAGAACTATGAGGTCGCTCAAAACCTTTTCTCTGCTGGACTTATTCCCGAGGTTGATCTCACAAGAATAGAGACATCTTTGTATGACGCTCAACTTCAACTTAAAAATATAGAAATTCAGCTCCACCAGAACCTGCAAAATTTTCTTCTGATTTTAGGTAAAGATGATATAGATCCTATTCCTTCTCAATCTATTGATGAACTCATTTTTATTTTTGATCCTTTCGGATTTTTTGACTCAATAACCCAAGAAAAGATAGATATAGAAAATTCTCCTGATATATCATCTATAAAATTTAGGGTTTTGCAATTGGATAGACTTTCAAAAGCTCAAAGAGGACAACTCTTCCCACAAATATCTTTTGGTTTTTCTCTCATAAACTCTTTCGGTTCTTTTATTGAACAAAGGAATATACCCGTTTTATCTGTTGGAGCAAATTTGACTTTTGATTTCGGCGGAACTTACTACAACTACCTTGCAGTAAAGCAAAGAAAAATATCCGTTGAGTTTCAGCTTGAAGATTTGAAAAGACAAAAAATCAAAAGCTTGGAAATGGTTATTAAAGAATATGAACTTGTAAAAAGCAGACTTGAACTCGCTCAAAGCAGACTTGCATCAGCTGAAAAATCCTTGAAATCAGCAGAGGAACTTTTCAGATATGGAAAACTAACTTCTGTTGACCTTATGGATTATGAGTTCCAATACGAAAACGCAAAATTTGACATCATATCAGCAAAAGCTGATTTATTACTCCTTATGTGGAGAACTATTTACTTGACAGGACAGCTAGAGCAGTTTTTCATATCAAAAAATCATGTTGGCAAAAAGTCTAACTCATAATTTTTAAATCATAAAATGTGTAAAATTCCTTTTGTTATGAATAAAATTTATTCTGTTTTCTTTCTTTTCGCTTTAGTTTCTTCTATCGCATTTACTTTCTGCTCTTCCTCTGCTCCTTCTAAATCAAGTGAAGATTACAAAGTTGTTCAGAGGTTAAATCTTATAAGAGTTGGAACTTCAAACATCAAATGGGAGCTTTACCTTATTGGCGGATACCAAAAATTAGAAGAGAAAGTTTTGAGTTCTTTTGAGTTTTCTCCCTCTGGTATTGAATGTGGTATTGAAAATCAGTTTGTTTCAGCTAAATTAGAGAAAAGAGATAATTTTGCTGTTATTTATGTGAGATCAAAACTTTCCGAATTTGATTTCAAGCAGGATGTTTTACCTTTTATAGAGCTTGAATTTATATGTGGAGATAAAGAAAGATTTTTCGGTTTCGGCTCTTGGGCAGATTATGCCGACGCAACAGGAAGAAAAAGACTAATATACACACAAGAACAGCATGTTGGAGGAGAAATGACAGATGACGGAAAAATAGTAAATCAGCCATGGCCTTTTGGTGAATTACTAACTTATTTTCCTGTTCCATTTTTTGTTTCTTCTCAAAACTATGCATTTTTTGTTACAGGATTTGACCCTATCGTTTTTTCCGTATGTGAAGATGGAAAAGTATGGAAAGTCAAAGTTTTCAATAATTCCGCCACATTTTTTGTTTTTGACTGGAAAGAAAAACCTCTTGAAGCAATTGAAAAATTTACCGGAATTGTAGGCAGACAAAAAACTCCTCCAATATGGGTTTTTGGAAACTGGATAGATGCGATAGGAGGTCAGAAAAAAGTAGAAAATACAGCTCTTTTTTTGAGAGAAAATAAAATTCCTTCTTCTGCTATATGGACAGAAGATTGGGCAGGAGGTTTCAGGAGAACAGAAGATATATACACAATAGAAGGTTGGGATAAAGAACCATCTTATGAGCTTTATCCAGATATAAAATCTTTATCATCAAAACTTCAATCATTAGGGTTTAGGTTTCTGGGGTACTTCCACCATTTTGTCGGGAAAAATAAAAAAGCTTTTTCATACTTTCAACAAAACGAACTTTTGCTAAAAGGAAAAGATGGAAAGACAAAATTTGTTTTCTTTATACCGGAAGCCCAAGATGTTGGTTTGCTTGACCTTGAAAACCCAAAAACTTGGGAAGCTATGAAATCTATAATGAAAAGTGTGGCAAGTTTGGGTTTCTCCGGATGGATGGCGGACTTCGGAGAATGGGTAACTCCTGATATGATTTCATTTTCAGGTAAAACAGGTTGGCAACTTCATAACCTTTATCCGTATCTTTGGGCAAAACTCAACAGAGAATTTTGGGAGGAGTTTTCTCAATCTGATTTTGTCTTCTTTTCAAGGTCTGGATTCACTGGTTCTTGGGTGTTTTCCCCTGTTGTTTGGCAAGGAGATCAGAACACATCTTTTGAAAGACTTGACGGTTTAGGTTCTGTTATACCATTGATTACATCTTTGGGATTTTCAGGGGTTCATAGTGTAGGACCTGACATAGCAGGATACACATCGGGGGTTTTCAGTCAAAATTCAGATAAAGAGCTTTATATAAGGTGGACATCTTTGTGTGCCTTTTTGCCAATATTCAGAACTCATCACGGAGTTA
>Ga0081478_132571_pt1 | contig 20861 bp, 29 predicted proteins | sample OctSprmetagenome_FD_70983 | JGI IMG/M metagenome (GOLD analysis project Ga0081478, IMG submission 70983) | Hot spring and microbial mat streamer communities from Octopus Spring Streamers, Yellowstone National Park, USA - T=80-84 v2 (version 2) | ecosystem: Environmental > Aquatic > Thermal... | reverse complement strand
CACGCGCCCCCTCCAGGTGGCCTAGGGAGTACCTCCTCACCACGAGCCGCGCCTTGGGCGCCGCCGCCGCGATGTTCCGCAGGATCTCCTCCTCTATGTGCCTAGGCATCAAGGCGGGGCCGTGATCCCAGTGGAAGACGTCTACGTCCTCTCTGCACATAGACGCGACTATGTGGAGCATGGCCATGGAGTCCTTGCCGCCGGACACCGACACGGCGCCGCCGTCTACGTACCTGCAGGCAAACTCAGCCGCCTCCCGGGCCTTCTCCTCTACGCCGCCTTCGTCGTACCACGTCTGGAAGTACTCCCGCCACCTGTCAAGCCAGCTCGACATGGGTAAACGGCACTGCGCAGAGGTCTACCGACTCCTTAGCCCAATACGGCGGCTTGTAGGCCAGATACGCTGCGTCTTCGTACCGCCTGAGGAGCCTGACCGGTATGGGTCTCATGGCAAGACCGTCTCTCACTAGCCCCCACTCCTCCTCCACCTCCTCCACCTCGACCCCCTTCACGGCCCCGAACCCCACGTTCCTCTCCTTCCCCAATGCAGACACCTTGGCCACCAGTCTCCTCACCTCCTCCAGCTCCCCGGTGGCGTAGAAGACGGCTCTGTGCGCCGGGACGTAAGGCGCCCTAATGATGAAGTCCTTGAAGAAGCCGCTTCCCCGTCTTATCTTCCCCCTGGGGAAGGGGAAGTCCCCGCGCTTGTAGAACTGGTAGACGGCGAGCTCGGCCTCCGGCTCGAATATGGAGACTGAGGCGGCGTAGACGCCGCGCCACTTCTTGAGGGGGAGCTCCGGGATTCTGTCTATCGGCGTCTTTGTGGGGAGGGCGAAGTACCGCTCCCCAAGCTCCTCCCTAAGCGCGACGTGGGCTAGGAGCGAGTCGAAGAAGATCCAGGGGAATCCCAACGCCACGGGCGTCCTGAGGTGGAACGTCGCCTTCAGCGGCGTCACAGCTCCTCAGCCAGCTCGTCGAGCGCCTTGCGTACCTCGTCTCTGTGCTTCTCCACGTAGCTGAGGTACGCGGAGTCGGAGACGCCGCCGGGCCACCGGTACTCCATCCTCAGCCTGCCGAAGCCTGCGGAGCTCTTCCCGCCTATGTACGGCTCCTCCTGCCACAGCTTCACGGCCCTATACAGCGCAGAGATGTCGAGGGCGTAGCCCTCCTCCTCCGTCTCGAGGACGAGCTCGTGGAAGAACTGCGTCCCGGGGGCGAAGACCTCGTACTCCACGATCATCTGCACGGCCTCGTCGTCTTCCCCCTGGCCAGCCCTCAGCTCGTCCCTCCTCGTCTGGTACGCCCTGGCAATGAGCTGGTAGAACGACGCGTCGCTGTCGATGCCGGTGAAGTCCCTGAGCTCTCTGCAGATGGGGAGGGCGAACCCGACCAGCACCCTCCCCTCCACCATCTGGTTGCCGTACGACGCCCCGAAGAGCCTAACCGGGAGGACGTACTTGACAAGCCTGGCCTTGAGGTCCAGGTCTGCGACGCCGCTCTCCCCCTCCTCGACTTCGGTCAGGACGCCCCCCGCGAAGAGGGTGTGGTACAGCTTCTGGTGCTTCTTCTGCGAGAGGTCAAGCCTGTAGCCCGCCAGCTGGAGGAAGTCCCGCACCAGCAGGCGGCGCAGACGGCCGCGTATCTGGTTGCCGCTGATCACTGGGACGTCCACCGGCTTCCCGCCGACTATGAACCTCAGCCTGTTGAGGAGCACCACGTTCCCCGTCTTCTCGTTGCCGCCGTGGTAGATCGGCGAAAGCGCCGTCAGCACCCCAGGTATCTTGACGGCCTTCATAGAGCCGCCTTCTCCTCCTTCTTCTGCTTCAGCTCCTTCGCCCTGACCTGGGCCTTGAGGGCGAGGAGCTTAGTCCACCTCCTCAGCACCTCCATCGCCTCCTCCTCCCTGGAGCGCAGGAGCTCCACCTTGTCAAGCGGCACGTTCACGCCCTGGAGGGAGAGGGCGTTCGCCAGCCGCTGAAGCGCCGACGGGACGTCGGGCTCGTACTTGGCGTACTCCAGACGGTGCTCAAAGACGTCCAGATGCCGCCTCCCCCTGACTCTCGACCACCTGACCTGGCTGTAGACGTGCGCAAGCACCTCCACCCAGGCCTCCTCCAGCTCCCTCATACCGCCCTAGCCAAGATGCTCCAGACGGTGCTTCTCCTCCACCTCTCCACCGCCTCGCAGAGCTCCCTATGCGCCCACTCCTCCGCCCTGCACCCCTCAGCCAGCGCAGTCTTCCTCCTGAACGTCTCCACGGCTGTCTGCGCCAGCTTGGCGAGCTCCGACAGGCGGTTGCGGTCTACGTAGACGAAGCCCTCCTCCTCGCCGCACAGCGCGGCGAACTTCTCCGTAGCGGAGAACCGCAGACAAGACAGCATGCCCAACTTCCTCCCCATACTCTTGACATATATCAAAGAGCCAGGCGGCTGCGTCAAGATGGACTTGAGGAGCTCCTCCCTCCTCAGCTCCCGGGGCGTGTCGCTGACCAAGATGAAGTGCTTGTTGCGCCAGCTCCTTATCAGCTCGGCGCATAAGCCGCACACGTAGCCGCCGCCGTACAGCTTGTCGTACCCCGCGAAGTTGTCGGAAAAAGACAGCTTTTGCGCGGCGGGCCTGCGCCCGCACACGCCGCACAGTCTTGTACTTTCAATACGCATGCACACGCTGTACAGTCTTGTATAAAAAGATTGAGCTGGCCTGACCCACCAACTGCTTTCGTCTTTGGGCCCGTTCCACGAAATCGAGCCGCGCGAGGCGGGGCTCTAGGCCTCACCTGACGCGGTTTCGCGGAAAACGATTTAAGCTGAGGAAAGACGAAATCGGCATGAACCCCAGAGACGTCTACTTGAACATCGACGCGTATAGAGACGCCATGGAGCGTCTGTATAAGCTGATCTGGCGCGTCCCCCTGCGCCGCTACGTCCTGACGTACACCCTAGGCGCCACGGGGCGGCGCATAGGCGAAGCCGTCATGCTGACCACCAGAGATATCGACTTCGAAAACCAGCGCATCACGTGGCGCATATTGAAGAAACGCAGACAAGACTACTTCGTCACGCTACCCATGTCGCCCCGCCTGGGCGAGGTGCTGAGACGCTACATCACGTTCAACGCAGTTGCAGATGCGCTGTTCCCCATCACCATCCGCCAAGCCCAGCTCGACGTGAAGAAAACTTTCAACGAGGTGGGTCTCTACGGCTGGAGGCCCCACGACCTGCGCCACGCCTTCATCTTGGAGGCGCTTCTGCGGACAGGAAACATAGAGCTTGTGCGCCGCTGGACTCAGCACAGCAGGTATGACGAGTTGCTAGAATACGCACGCGTCGTCGGACTAGAAATAGATAGGCCGGTGGTGCCGTGGTGACAGACGAAGCAATCGCCGCCGCAGTTTGCCGCATCACGTCCACGGCGAAGACGAGGTACTACGTGGTGACAGCGAGGGCTGTGATGCGCGAACTAGGGCAGGAGATCCGACACGGCAGGCTCCGCGCCGTACTGCGCCGCTATGGCTTCCAGTACATCCGCCGCGGCCCCGCCGACTCCGTTCCTAAATACGTAGTAGACGTTGAATCGGCGCTACAAATCTGCCGAAAGATTAGGGAAAAGAAAAAATCTCTTTTTTAACTTACTCTTCGCCCGTCTGCTTCTGCCAGGCGGCGGCGGCGCCTACGGCCATGAGCACTACGCCAGTCATCACCAACGCCGCTGTTACTGTTGAGCCGTAGAGCGCGGCGGCAAACAGCGCAGTTGCGAGCACGGCGAATCCGGCTAGAAAAGCCGCGGTGGACAGTGAGCGTCTCGAAGCGGCCCACGCCGTGGCTACAGCCGCCGCGGCGGCGGACGCCGTAAGCGCAGACGGCGCCTGGAGCCTCACCGACACGGCGCCGCCCGCCGGGGCGCCCGCGACGTGCCACCTCTGGAGCTCGTTCAGCACTGTTCTGAGCCACGTAGACGTGGCTGAGTCCATGCGGATGGTGCCGACGAAGCGCGGCTGGGACGCCAAGAAGTCTTGTATGTTTTTCGTTGCGTTTGTCTGTTGGCTTAGCCACTGCTGGAGCGCGTTGAGCGTCGCGTTTAGCTGCTGATTCAGCGCCTGCATGAGCGCCTGCCAGGCGGCGGCGTAGAACTCGTCGGGGTCGATGGGGTGCGCCGCCACAAGCGTGCCAGCTGATGTTATGTTGTAGCGCCAGCCATGCTGATATCTATCGCCCGGTATCGTCACCCACACCCTCCCCCTGCAGAAGTTGTATGTGCTGTTAAAAACCCGCATCTGCGTCTGCGTGTTGCTGAATATGCCATCCCACCGCAACCTCCTGCACTTCCCTGGCTGTATCTCGTCTACATATGAGTACGCAGCTGGCGACGAGTGAGGCTGGTAGATGCCGACGTAGAGGGTGATGGTGTGTGAGTTGCAGACTTCGACCTCCTTCGCGCGGCTGAGCGGGATGAGCCTGGCCAGCCACGCGCCAGGGCTCGACGCGGCGGTTCTGTATGCGGGGCACGCAATCGTGCGCGTGTTGTACAGACCTCTGCCGTCGCTGACCGACACCTCGGCTACTGAGTAGCGCGTGGCGTAGATAAGCAAGTAGTTGTTAGATAGCCCCGTCCTGTAGGGGCCGTTGAGCAGCAGATAAGACGTGAAGTTGTTCTGGATGGCTACAAGCTCGCCGCCAGCTGTAAGGTTCATGTGCGGCACATACAGGTACAAGATGCCGTCGCCAGGCGGGGGAGGCATCGTGTAGACCGTGCCGGCGCCAACAGGGGCAAGGTATATGGTTCCGGAGCCGCCGTCAAGCGTTGTGTTCCGCAACGCACTGAAGTGTCTAGGCCCGTACCACTCAGTTGACTGCTTTCTGAAGATCGCAGTAAGGACGCTCGTGCTGTTCGGCATCACGTAGAAGCCGAGACCCATCGGAAACAGAAACATGGCGTGGCCGCTGTAGCATGTCGAACCCGTGCAGTACGTATGCGGGCTACCGTGGAAACGGAAGTGGTAGATGTGCTGTGTGCCGTTGAGCCACCAGCCCCAGCCCTTCGCCCTCGCCGTCGGCATGTAGAATACGTAAAGATACACAGACCTCGTGAAGTTGGTCACCGAGGAGATCCTCACTACGTATCTATACGACGTGCATGTGTTGGGGTCGAGCCAGTAGAGGGGGAGCGGCGCGTTCTGCACCGTGTAGCTACCGCTGGTCATGATCATGAAGGCGTGGTTAAGCGTCATGTTGCAGACCGTGTATCTGTCCGACGTCATGCCGTTTACGCTGAACGGCCCCGACGAGTAGATGTAGCCAGCGGGGATGTAGATTGTGGCCGTCAGCGGCGAGTTGACAGCGACGTACCTCAGCATGTCGTAGTCGGTATTTACGTAGTAGTCGCCGATGGAGGGGTAGTTCTTGTAGGCCCAGACCACATGCGTCTTTTTGTTATCTGCCGTGAAGTTCAGCTTCAAGACGTATACACATCTGCTTGGGTTGTCCACTGCGCACATCCTGGTGGTGTTGGTTTCAAGCCAGTAGCTGAGCAACACGTCCCACTGAGCCGCGGCGGCGGAGACGGCGAGCAGAAGCGCGGCAAGCAGAGCGCTACGCAGAGACATAAGCCGCAACCTTCCGCTTCACTGCCCCGCTGAGGAGTCTATGCTTCTCCAGCCAACCATATACAATTTCGGCGACGCGATGCGCCTCCGCGGCGCCTCTGTGCTTCTTCGCCAAGGCGATTAAATACAGCGCCCGTTTCTTCGCCAGGGCGGGCGTCATCCTTATGCGTCGGCAGGAGCGGTCGTAAGTCCAACCACGGCGGAGCTCAACCTCCATCAGGTACAAGATGGCCCGCGCGGCGCGCTCATCTATCCCGGAACCTGGCGCAGAGACGCGCTCGTGCTGGGCCCAGCAAGAGGTGGGGCCTTGGTAGATGTTCCTCCTTGACATAAAGAAAAACGACAAGGTTTATTTTAACCTTTTAGCGTTTGAAGAACGCCGTTGCGATGATAAATACCACAGTCAGCGCGGTCAGCCCCGCGGCTAGCGGCGCCAGCGGCGTGTAGGCCGCCGCTAAGATCCATATCGCGGCGGTGGCGACTGCGAGAAACACCGCCACCCTGGCCAGCTCGTACACCATCGCAAGCGCAAATGTGCCGAAGGCGACGCTTGCCAGCAACAGGTAGATGAAGTCGTCCTGCGGCGTCGGCATGCCGGGCCCAGACACCGGCGGCGCCGACAGCGTAGAAGGCGGTTGCCATGAGCACGTGAAGTTGGCCAAGACGCCGCCGGGCTCGGCTGATACCTGCGTCACCTCCTGCGTCCGTGTGGTGGTCGTCGTTGTGCCGTTCACCTCCACCTCGTCTACACTAATCACAGTCTGAACCTTGGTATACGTCTTAGTCACTGTGTAGTAGACGACGCCGCACTGGGCGCTCTGGCACGCGCCGTGCGCCGCCGACAGCAGTGCGATTACTACGGCGAGACTAATAGCGAGTGCGGTACGCCACATAGCCCACTATGAACGTGACCAGGATTATGGCGAAGTACGTGAAGTACTGCCCCGCGTTGGGCGGCGCAACGTACTCGTTGTACGTGACGACCTCCGACGCGGTGGACTTCATATAAAACGGCACGTACTCCACCAGCAGGTAATACGCCATGAGGACGACGACGGCGAGGATTATCCCACCCAGGAGCCTCATGGCTTGTTTCTATATCTATTTTTTAATTCTTTACACCACCTCCTTCCGCACCTCCAGCAGTACAGCGGCCACGTGTTCTCGAAGTGCTCAGCCGCCTCGCGCAAGACGTAGTATACGTCTACAGTTTCGCCATTTAGCCACCTCCTCGTGTGCTCTCCGACTGCGCCGTTCATCCGTGCATGCCTAATCAGCGCCTGCCTGATGGCTTCGTCTCCCTTCGACGCCCTGATGAGGGTCACCACGAACGACGTCAAGAAGTCGGTCGCCATCCACAAGTCCACAAACGACGCAACGAGCTCGTCCCACCGCGTGCGCGCCTTCTGCGTAGTCAAGCTGTCGCGCAGTACACACGGCAGGAAAAGCACCACCAGGGCGTAGAAGTCACGTAGCTTCACGCCACTCTATGTCGCACTTACTGTCCTGCGCTTTCTGCGTCGGCGGCGGGGGGAGCCTCGCGGCGGGCCGCCGCGGCAGAGAGGGGCGTCTCAGCGCGGTGCGAACCCCAGCGGACTCAAGCCACACCGACGTGAATATCAGCAGAACGCCGACAGCGGCGTCTAGCAACAAGTTCTTGAACACGCCCCACTCAGTATACCACAGCGGACGCGCCGCAGATCCGTAGTTCAACGTAAACGTCTCCACGAAGAATAGATATGCAAATTCTATGGCGGCGAATATCAGCGCCAGCCAGCCGACGTCTGCCAACACCTCGTGAATTTTGAGACGCCTCCGGTTTATGAAACGCTCCACAGCCACGGCAACGGCGGCGATAAATAGGGCCATCATGGTCTCTCCTCCCTGTGTCTCCTGCGGAACAGGTGCGCCAGGAACGCCCAGGAGCCGTAGGGCTCTACATAGCTGAGGGCGGCGACGCCCCTCGCGGCGCTCCATATCAGCCCCTGCGCCGCCTTGATCAGCCTAAGCGCCCTAAGCGCGTCGTGCGCGGCTCTAAGGCGCTCCTCTGGCACCGCCTGTTGCTTCGCTCGTTCAAACCTGGTCGTGTAGATCAGGTGATGCGCTAGGTACATGATGTTTGTTGCAACTGCAACTGACTTCGCCGCGAGACACTCAGCACGTGTGCATGGATCCGCCACAGCCAGCGTGGAGACCCACTGAGACGTCGTTGCGCTGATGATGGCCCTCAAATCGCTCAACGCTTTGTGGAACTCAAGCTCTTGGGTAAAGCGGTAAGACGTCAGCCTGTCCAACACGTCGGCGATCCGCCCGACGTCGTATTCATGCGCCAAGGCGTCGTAGAACCACGACGCCGTCTGGACGCCGCCTCTCTGCGTCTTAGGGGCAGGCGGCGTCTGCTGTTGCTGAGACGGAGTAGGCGGTGCAGACGGCGTCTGCGTCTCTTCTCCCTTTTTCTTACCACGTCTAGGCGCAGGTATCATAGCCTGCCCTTGGCGGCTGGCGTCGGTATGCGCATCTGCACGAAGCGCTTGCTGTGCACCCACGCCCAGGGATACGACCACGACAAGGCTACGCAACATTTCGTGGAGACCCACTTCACGGCGAGGGTTTCGTCTCTAGATGTATACATCTTCCCCCACTCGGCAAAGTAGAGGATGCGCCTCTTCGGCACGGGCGTCGGGAGGAAGCGCCACAGCGCCATTGGCGGTTTGGCCCAAAGCCACGCCGCGGCGAAGACGTTGCCGTTCCTCTCCGCATGAGTCGAGACGTCTTTCGCGGCTTCGGCGACGCTGGTTGGGACTACGCGCATGCCGCCAGGCGCCGACGCCGAGAAGCCGCCCCAGTCGTAAACCACAGCGCCGAGCCGCCTAGGCGGCAAGCCCCTCCCGTACCACCACATCATTTTGACCAGCAACTCTACGGCCTCCATAGCCCGAACCTGCTGAGCGTCTCCATTATCTGCGGCAGTAGCATGGGCAACATCACCAGCATCGCGATGGCTATGACGCCGAGGACGAGCCAGCCCGAGCCCCTCTTCGCCACCGCCTTGGCCAAGCGCTCAAACGTCCTCACGTTCTGCAACCAGTGCTGGAACTCAGCATACGCCGCAGTCAGCATCGTGTTGACGTCGGCATGGAGCGCCTCTATCATCCTCTCCACCTGCGCCGGAGAGGTGTCTACGGCTACGATGAACCTGCCGTCTACGGAGATGCTGTAGCGCTCCGAGAGACGCTTCTGCACCACGTTGTTGATGAGGTCGGCGAGACACTCCTCCACGCTGGGTTTGTCGGGGCACAGCACGGAGAAGTACGACAGCGAGAACATCCTCGACGCAGAAGGCTCGTAGCCAGACACTGCCTGCTTATCCCCCACCGCCGTGATGTTCTGCGCCAGCAGAACCCTCCACAGCCGACCCTCGTCGTCTCTGAGGGGCTCCCTCATTACAAAAGCGATGATGGGGCCTCTTTTGCTTTGATACAGCTCGATGTGTGGCGACACGACGGCGAACCTCCGTGCGATGACCGCCGTGCCGTCGTCGAGGAAGGCAACAGCCTGGACAGCAGACACGTCTGTTATATTCTATTAAGATATAAAGAACTAGAGCGTGAAGCGCTGACCCACGGCGTGGAACAGCGCCGCCTTCTTCAGCAGGGCGGAGTAGGCATACAGTGCCTTGACGGTTAGGTCAATTTCAACATCGTCATGAAACTGATAATTAACTGCGTCCTCAAGCGTCTTGATGTCGGGACACTTAGCCACGCCGACGTGTCTCAGATAACGCAACATTATGACGCACACAGAGTTATCCGCCTCCGAAACCTCCAGGGCCCGAGCCAGCGCGATTATGTTAAGCGCAGACTCTATCCGCTCCTCCGCCGTACGTGCGCGGAGGAGACGCTTGAATTCACGTATTGTCTCTCTTACAAGAGACGCCTTAGCCTCGGCGAGGATGAAGCTACTCCTCGAATCCATACGTCTCCGCGATTATCTTGTTCAACGTAGTGGAGCACCGCTCAAGAGCCGCGCTCCGCGCCTCAGCCTCGCTGGCGCATATAGACGTCTGCATCGCCGCCGCAGGGTCGGCGCACAGAGCCAGCAGCTTGTCGCTACAGCACACGACGAATTCGGCGATGAATTCGAGGTCGGGACACACCGTGCGGAGTCTCTCCAGAACCCTAGCCCAGTTGAACCGACTCACCGCCTGGAGCCAAATCTCTTGCTCCCTAGTGATCACGTCCCTACGCTACACTCACGTTATAAAGGTCAGCAGTTGTTCCAGAAGAACCGCGCCGCAACATCTCCGGGGGCTTCGCCGCGACACGACGGCTTAACCCTTATCACGGCGTCTTTCACTGCCTCCTCTACGTTGCGGTACGTCGCCTTAGTCTGCTTCACGACAGGCCGCGGAAACGGGGCCTCCCGCGCCACGGCGAATATCAACGCGCGCTGGGGCGGCTTAATGAACCTAAGCGCGTCGGCAACCGCTAGCGGGTCGATCACGACAACGGCGCCGTATTCATCGGCCATGTTGATGACGTATGAGTAGTCGCTTTGGGGCCGCCGCACCCACCACACCTGCCTGCCCTGCGTCGAGTAGTAGAGCCAGATTGCGACAATCGTCAGCTCAGGCGACGCTAGCCACAGCGCCCACACACCCCTCTCCGTCTCGATAACGTAGTGGAGCTGTCCAGCGTCGACGGGGTGGAGCATGTAGTACCAGTCCGTCTCCGCCTGCGCCGCGCGGGGGTCATCCACCTCGGCGAAGTTCTGCGCATTTGCGGGGGCCCGAAGCCCCCTGAGTTTGGCATAAGTTTCAATCATCTCCCTAGTGGGAAGCGGCACCGCCACTGGCTTCAGCCTGCCCCCCCTCAGCAAGGCAGGGTCGAGCTTATGAGGCGCTACATTTGTCGTCACGACCACACCGCCACGCCGCATCTCCTGCACCGCCGTGAGGAGCACATTAACGGTGTCCCACATCCGCTCCTGCGTAAAGCGTTGCTTGAGAAACACGTCGCCCTCGTCGAAAACTACGACACAGTTTGTCTTCTCAGCCTCCTCCACGGCGCGCTGGACGTTCTCCTCAGTCTCCCCCACCCACTTGCTGATTAGCTGACCAGGCGACTTGATTATGACACACCGCCCCCACTTCTTTGCGAAGAAGCGCGGCGCGTAGGACTTCCCCGTGCCAGGTGGGCCGTAGAGGAGCAACTTACAGGGACTGTCGTAGACAGAGAAGTATTTGTCAAGCTCTTCAATGACGCGGTCGTACTGGACGTAGAGCTCCCCGGTGGAGAGTTGCTCAGCCCGCCACCCGGCGCCCCTCGCAACCACCTCCACGGCAGGGAGCTCTCTGACCTGTGTATAGCCAGCGACCTCGAAGCAGTCCCTGGGGCGGCGCCACAACACCGCGCCGCCGCGTTTAACAGCCTCGATACACGGCCACACTTCTTTATTATATTATTAGATAATAAAGAACGTGGCGTGGGAGGCGTGCAGACGGCTCTACGGCGCCGAAAGCGATCTAGACGCGGTTAAAGAGGCGCTTAGGCGGGGGGACGCGGCATGCATCAACGTCTACCTCAACCAATTCGAAACGATTCTGCTGTTGGAAAGACCAGACGACGTCCTGGACGAAGGTGACCGCCTGCTTCTGCGCTACGGCGACCAGTATGTGGAGCTCGTCGTTGAAGAGGAGCGGAAGGAGGAGTCTACAGTGCGTAGATCGATGCTCAGGATAATAACGACGCGGGAAAAAAGGGTGGAGTTTTCGGGCTAGGCGAAGACGAAGGTCTCCCTCTGCGCGGCTAGGGAGCGCCAGGCGAAGCCAGAGCCGAACACCTTGTCCAGCCAGTTTGCAAAGCTCTCGCGCGGCAACGGCCTCGGCAGGTGGGGAGGCAGCACTATCGGCGCGCCGACCGCGCGGCTGATAAACGCCAGCACCGACGCCGCAGGCATCGAGAAGACGTGCGCCGGAAGCGCCGGGATTATCAAACGCAACGTCTCGCGGTCAAGGACGACGCGCTCAGTAGCGTCTGCAACCCGCACCTGCTCATCAACAGCGCGGGTAACCTGCTCCTCCTCGGCGCGGGACTTCGGCGGTTGCTCAAGGCGGGGGGTCGGGGCTTGTTCATCCCTAACGCGCGGCGTCTGTTCATCTGACGTACGTACGGTCTCCCTGGTACGGATCCTCGGAGTCTGCACATCTGCCATTTCTACACCGCGCACAGCAACGGGCCTCTCCTTAGTCAGACGTCTCCTCAGCAACGCCCTCAGCCGCGTCTGGACGTCTGGCAGTTCCTCCAGCCGCGCAACAACACGCCCCTCCTCCTTAGGCTTGATAATCAGAACCTGCCCCTCTCTCGTAACTGGGCCCTCCGCACCAGAGACGCCCGTCTCGGGAGCCTTAAATTGGTCGCTCTTAGGCCCTATCCGCTCTATCGGCAACTTTTCGGACGTGGGTTGCGGCTCCGGAGCTGGCTTAATGCCCATGCGGCTCTGGAGCGCGTCCTCTATCAGCGACCTTAGCTTGTCCACATCGACGCCCATCTCTGACGCACGTTTCTGAAGAAGCGCTTCATCCATCAAAATCTTCTTCAGCTCCTCCGACGGCAGCTCCGCCAGTCTCTCCCACTGCCGCTCCCTTAAGAACAGCGAGGCGCGCTCCGCCAGCGTCTGCTCGTCTACGCCGAAGCGCCGGGCGTATCTGCCCAACAGTGCAGGATCCTTAGTCAGCTTCTGAAGCAGGTCTATGTCCACCTTCTGGAGCCACTCCGTTAAGTCCCTGCGCGGCGGGCCTGGCGGCATCTCCTGCACCGCCCGCGCCAGATCCTCTATCGTGCGTCTCTCTAGCTCAGCCCGCCGGACGCCAGTCTCCAGCCCCGTCATCCGCGCCGTCTCTATGTACTGCTTCAGTAGCTCGTATTTGTCCCTGATTGGAAGCACCTCCTTCAGCAGTTTGGTGTACCGCGCCTCGTCCTCGGGGGACAGCGGCCCCTTCTGTCTCGCCTCATAGAGCTTATGAAACTCCTCCACCTTCTTCTGCCACTCCTCGAACTGCCTCACAAGGGCGTCGTACTTAGACGTGTCGCCCTTCTTCAGACTGACAACAGCCTCCTCGACTTCGTTCATGAAGGCCTCGCCTTCGAGGTCGCGCCACGCCAGACCCCCCTGCCGCCGCCTCAGCACTTGTTGCGTTGCGGCTCTGAGTTGCGGAACCGAGACACCTGCGGTCAGCGCCTTCAGCGCGCTCGCTATATCCGCCGCCACCGTGCTGGCAAGGCCGACCTCGAAAAAGGCGCGGGGAGCCTCCTCGGGGAAGCCCTGCACGGTGCGCGTCGCCGCGGCGCCTGTGCCCCCCACGCCGAAGCCAACCGCCGTAATCGCCGCCAGTTGCTTGGCGGCTTCTCTGGTCATGCCCGCCAGCCCGGGCGCCGCAGTCAGCGCCAGCACCACAGACCGCCCAGCCACCTGCCCAGCCACGTCTTCAGCCGACGTCGGCACGCCCATCGCATGCATCTTCCTCTCAAGATCCTCCAGAGACGTGGCTATGTCTGACACCTTCTGGGGCAGGCGGACATCCGTCACTGGCCTGTTCCTGCCCTCATGAATGTAGTCAATCGGCACAGCGCCGCGGAGCTGCGGGGTCTCCACCCTAGGGGGGCTCGGCGCCGATGCGCCGAGCTGCCGTAGCTGCCTAAAGACGTGCTCGAAGTACTCCCTCTCTACCTCCTCGTACGGCTTCCGCTCCCAGATCGCCTTGCCCCACCTGTACAGCGACGGAATTCCGGTAACCTCCGCCAGCGCGTGCACATTTATCATGTGCTCGCGCGTCAGCGTAAGCGTGTTCGGGTCTATGCGCGGTAGCTGGGGCGGCGGCGCAGTGGGGCCGCTCCACCGCATCAGCTGTGGGAGGTCAGACATGTACAAAAAAGAGCGTCGTTTTTTATTTCTTCGCGCCTACCGCTCCCTTATTACTCGCCACACAGTAAACGCCGCGGCGGCGAAGGTTGCGGCGACGATGATCCAGCCGACCTTAGACACCTCGCTCCACATGTCTTGATACTGCAGGAAGATGTCTATGCCTGTGAGCTTCTTGAATCCGTCGGCGACGGCAGACATCGCCGTGTTTGCGGCGACTGTGGCTATGGCGACGACCGCCAAGACGGCGATGATCGTGAGGGGGCCGACGGCGTCGCTCGTCACAGCCCGCGCCACCTAACCAGTATCGCCGTCAGGAGCACAGACGCCACGGTCAAAGTCGCGGCGTTGTCCTTGACGAAGGCTGCAAGCGCGGCGGCGGTTGAATATGCAGGCGAGCTCAGGCTAGCAGGGGGCTCAGGGAACGCAGACATAAACGCGTCGATAAACAGCGCCGTGGCCCACGGCCAAATCGCCGACACGATGACCATGAGGATGACGTTGCCCAGAGTCAGCTCCCCCCTCATACCCTGATCGACACCTGGCCCACCACAGTTTTGACGAATAGGAACATCCTCCACGCTATGTAGTAATTTGTAACGAACTGGGCGAAGGCGGCGATGGCGGTGACAGCCCACCCGGCCCACGCCGCCCCGAACTGGGACAAGACGCCGCTGGCGAACTGCGCCAGCTGAACCAGCCACGTCATCAAGTTGTAGAGAAAGACAAAGATGGTCATGAGAGCGTTTATTGCCGATAAGTTCGAGAAGATGTCGTTAGAGACGGCGTATCCGCTCACGTTATTCTCCACAAACCAATTAACCCACGACGCCAGCGGCGGCAGGTCGTTCAGCGTTATGAGACCGGCGTTGGCGACGCCGACTGTGACAAGCGTATACATCAAGGCGCTGAGTACCGAGAATCGGAAGAGCTTCTCACCCCACTCGTTTATGAAGTCAAACATGTGCAGATACTAGCCACATCTTTAAAAACCCTCACGGCGTCCAGCCGCCTGCGGCCGCCGCGGCGAGACGGCTCAAGACCTCGAAAACCAGCACCAACATGGCAAACGCAACAGATGCGACAAGCGCAACAAGCGCCTCTATCCGCAGTGTGTATTGAACTGCACACGTCTCGACTGGATACGTCTGCGTAGTGGTGACAGGCACGCCGAGCGAGCCCGTCGTGGTTGTGGTCACAGTGGTCGTCGTGGTGGCGCAGACCTGCCCCGCGGGCTCCCTCATGTCGCCTGCGGCCACTATTGCCGACAGGATGAACGCCGCCAGGACGTAGCCCCTCGGCACGCGGCCGTCGAGCAGATGCGCTATCAGCAGAGCGATGGCGAGGCCGAACACGATGAGAGAGACCACGTAATAATAATAACTAGATAATATAAAGGAAAAAAGGGGGTTGGTTTGGGCGGCTTGCGCCGCCTACCTCCTGACCTTCCTCTTCCTCCGCCTAGCCATAGCCCTCCTCATGCCCCTCCTGCGAACTCCCTCCATATCCTCTTGAGGAAGCCGAAGGCTATTACGCCGACGACCAGCGCGCCCATCAGCGCCACCACGATGCCGAAGCTGGTTACCGACGTGTATATTGCCTGCTCTCCCTGTCTCGTAATCGTGGCGTTTGTGGCTGGCCCGAGGGCGTTCAGCACGTAGCTACCGACCGCCGCCGCTATCGCCACAGCCGCGGCCGCGATTATGAGCACCACAAACGCCCCGGCGCCCTCCCGGATCTCAGCCGTGAAGCGTACGGGCAAATTAGACGCCGTAGGCGGCGTCCACGCCGCGGGCACAGACGCGGCTGGCAGACGGCTTAGCAACGCGACAGCCACCGACTTAACAGCTTCGTACGCCCTTTTCATCTTTTTCGTCTTTCTCCTCGTTCTCATAACTTTAGACATGTCGCCGTTGTACATCTCCTTTTTTAAGCCTTAACGGCGTGGTGCACGGCGAACTCACGCTTCTGCCAGCAACGCCAGGTTATTCACAACTACCGCGGCCCTGACCAAGACCGCCACCGCGCAGATCGCCAGCGCGACCTGCACAACCCTGGCGCGTAGCTGTGCAGGCAACCTGCCAGCAAGTCTCTCGACAGCGGCGGTGGCCATAGACAGAGGCGCGGCGCTTATCAGAGCCAGGGGGAAAACCGCCGCGGGGTTGCTGTTAATCACGTCAGCCACGGCGGGGTTAGCCTCCACGCCCAAGCCAAGCGTAATTACTAAATACGTCGACAGGGCGTCTAGCAGAGCGACGAGGAAAAACGCCACAACAAACAAGCGCACGGCTTAGGCGACGCTTCCGCGCCTGCGCCTAATCCGCTCCAGCGCCTCCTCCGCCGCCCTCCTCACCCGCTCCTTCCGCGTCCTTATGTGCACCTCCTCCACCTCAGACGGCATGGCGAACTCCTCCGAAACCGGTATGGCCCCAGCCAGGCGCCACCTACTTACTGGTCTCGTCTCGTGCCACGTCTTGTGGTGTATGAGACCGGTGAACGTGAACTCCATTTCGACTATGGTGGCGAATTTGTTGGTGGTTCCTTTAACGTCATCTATTTTGCATTCGCCGTTGCCGTCTACATACGTGACGTTGGCTAGATCCTCCTGCTTTACGTAGTATATATATGCGCTGTGTCTAATACGCGCAGACAGGTAGTTAAGCGACGTCGTAGTAATTATGACGCCGCGGCGCGCAATGGAGTTCCTCGCTGTCTTCACTATGTCCATGAACTTAGCCCACACCAGGGGGTCGGCGAAGTCGTGGAAGCCGACAGCGGCGTCATCTATGACGACCCAGTCAGTATCTGGCTCATCTACATGTTCTAGAATATATACAAACAGCTCCTCCAGGTCGCGCCCCAGGAAGAGCCTCCTCCCCGCCCCCCTCAGCGCCTCGCGGTAGTCCTCCACCACGCCCCTCTTCCACAGGTCGTACGCGACTAGGTGGAGAGCCGCAGTGGTTTTCCCAACACCCGGTCTACCTGCGAAAACGTAGACCCTGTATTTAGGCGTCCACAAGTTCTTGAGCCAAGCGCATCTCACATACGCGCCTGTCTATATTAAATATAAAGAATTTTGGCAACGACGTACTTAGACACCTATATAGAGCGCTACGTGGCTATATAGTTTTCTGGGGTGCCGTATTTAGACTATTGAGGTCTATATAATACGCTTTTTTCGGCGCGCTTTGTACTTGTAAAAAACTTAATGTTTTATGTCACCCCGAGGGGTGCACCCCGATCCGTCACCCTATTTTATCACCCCGACGCTCGTGGGGGAAGTAGAAAGCTTAGCCCCCCCGCCTATACACCCTTTACAGTTATCTAAAAACCTTGTTGGAATGTACATTGAAATAATCAACGTGGTGACATACGGGGTGACGCGGCCCCATCGCCGCCGTCTGTTTTACACATATCCAACATTACCCTTAACAAATACATACACAAAAAACCCAATAAGCGGGGCGTCACCCTGTATGTCACCACGTGGGGGGTTCCGTTGTTTAAGTTTGTAAAGTGTGGAAAGTTTGTAAAGGGTGAGAAATAGGCTGACATTTCAGGGTGCACCCTCGTGGGTGACATAGAACATAAAGTTTTTTGGATGTATAGAAAAGGGGGGACAGTTGAAAGCCGCAAACAGTTGAAAGCCGAGTTTAAACCTATATAGACTTCGCTTCGTCTATATAGACGTTATGTATAGGCATCTACGAGGTCGCAAAGCGCAGTAAGCGGCATGACTATCCTGTAGCCGCGCTTCCAGTGCTGATACACAGCCGCGTCTCCACTATAGCCGTTTTGCTTAAGCGCGTCGTTGATCTTCTGCGCCAGGTTAGACAGCGTAGTGCCGTTGATCTCCCTAATCACCCCGCTGTATATCTTGACGCTCTCCCCATCGCAGTCCACCTTATCCTCTATCCCGCCTACGCTGAGGAGCGCAGTCTGGACAACCTCAGCAACAGTCGGATTCGCCGGGCGCCTCTCCGCTGGCAGGCGGAGCAACAGCTCACGCGACTTAGACACAAGCCACCTAACGAAGCCCCCCACCTCGTCGTCGGAGCCGCCCTCGCCGTCAGCGCCGCCGTCAGTCGGGAACCGAACCTCCGCTACGCCGAGCTTGGCCAAGACGTGCCTAAGCGCCTCCTCAGCCGCCCAGACGTATTTGTCCTCGTCCACCGCCAGCAAGTCGGGCCGCTCCTTGATAACACTCTCTATGTAGAACCTGCCAAAGGCCATAAGGTCGGCTCTGCGCTCCTCGCGCCACTTGAGAAACGCTTCGTGGTCGCTACGTCTGTCAGACTTGTTGAAGTCTATAACGACGAGTTTACTCCGCAGGCCAGGCTCATTGACCTCCATTGCCTGCGTCGTAACTATGGCGGAGGCGTAGGCGGGGTATTGGCGCGTGAAGAGGGAGCCCCGCTCGGCAGTCTCATACGCAATCAGCCCGTTCATGGCGCGCTTAATGATGTCTGTCACGTTTGGCGACGAAATCGTGAGACTTTTGCCCTCGTCGAAGAGCTTCGGCAACGTAGTGAAGCCCAGGTCGCGGCTGAGCCTGGCAGGTGAGAACAGGGCGCCAGCCGAATGGACGGCGGGAGGCGCGCCTACTTCTCCTTCGTCTGGCAGGTTGAATATGTAGTTAACGACGGTTTTGGCGAGCTGGGTCTTCCCCGTGCCAGGCTCGCCCCGCAGAACAAGCCACTTGTTGCGTAGCCCGCGAAGTTTTCTATAAGTGTTGAATGCGGAGTAGAGCGCCACCGCGTAGGCCCTAAGCACCTTGGGGTCGAAGCCGTAGAACCTCCCCAGCAACTCCACGAAGGCGTGGGGATCTCCCTGAGCGTTCAGCACTTGTCTAAACCTCCTGCCGTAGGGGCCGTATGCAACCAATACCGGCCGCCCCTCGCTGTCTGCTATGACGCCTGCAACAGGGGGGCGCCTTATCTTTTTGGCCGTCTCCACTAGGATTGATTGGACTATGCGGCGCATCTCTTCGGCGTTTACGCCGACGGCGCCCATGTTTGTAATTGTCTCCACCACGTCTGAAATTGTGGCATATCTAAGCGTGACTGTGCGGCCAGCCTTAAGGTCGCGGAGCCTTACCGTGAAGAAGACGACGTTGGCGATGGGGTCTACATGCATCACGGCGCGGTCTATGTAAACGTGTTTAGCCACCACGTCGTAGCCCCACTTCGCCTCACACTCCCCCTCCTTCTCCATCCCTGTCTTCTTACATGCAGTGCGCTTCACCATCCTGGCGATACCGACCGACGGATGGTTTGCGTAGTAGAGCTCTGCATTTGCGCCAGCAAGCTTCCCGCCGCGCGAGACCAGTATCAAGACGCGCCGCCGCGCCCCTATCAGCTCCAGCAGTCTGTTCGCTACAGACAGAGCCTCGGCCTTTGCCTCAACCTCGCCGACGCCCCGCGACTTCAAGACATCGGCGACAGTTTCGACGAACTTCGGCCGCCCGTAGAGGCGCCAATCCCTAGACAGCACGCCCTGCAGTATGTAGTCGTCATGCTTCCTGTCGACGTCGCTATATACGCTCATGGCCCAGGACTGCAGAGTCTCGTAGACCTCCACAATTGAGTCAAGCGCGGCGCAGTTCCGTCTCAGAATCCCCAGAACCGCGTAGAGGAGGTGGTTGCGGAAGCCAGGCACGTAGTACGGCTTAATCAACTCGACAACAGCCTTAACGGCGTCTTTGCTAAGCTCCCTGTACTGTCTGCAGCTGGGGGTGTTTTGCGTCTCAGCGGCGCTGACGCCCCCCGACTTATGACCAAACACCTCCAACAAGTGCCTAAACTCCTCTAGCGTCAGCTCCTTGGGGTGTCTGAATTCGGCGCCCTGCCACGGCGAGACAGCCCACTCATACGTGACGCCCGAGGGGTGTATTGAGGGCGGCATCAGCTGGTAGCCCCGCATCCTCAGCTCGACGGCGCCGCCCATCAGCTTCGCCACCCCCGCGCCTAGGACTTGCTCGGCCTCGGCGGGCGCCAAGATGGCGTAGGCCTCTCCTCGCACCGCTTCGTCAACATGGAACTGATGATCTCCATGACGACATGCGCCTGAGTCGCAGACTATGTTGTGCTTGTCGTAGTCATGCGGACACCGCGGGCCAGTGCGCCAACGCCACGTCTCCTCCAGAAGGCGCCTAGCTTCCTCAGGAAAGCGGCGCGGGTCATCTACATCTATAATAATTAGTATTTTATCGGGGTAGAAGGGGTTTATGCGGCCTAGGAGCGCCAGACCTGCCTGTCTCTTCTTGACGCCCCTGTCCTCGAAGAGCTTTGACAGCTCGGGACAACGTTTCTCGTAGCACTCTCGATATTTCGGCGCCAGGGGTTGCTTCTTTGCGTCGACGGGGACGATGTTGTATCCAGCGTCTATCAGCTCCTCATGCGGCAGTTTAGGCATGCTCCAGGCGGAACTCTGTCTTACATCTGGCGCAGACTAGGTTTTGAGACGCAAACTTGTTGACCAGGGGCGCGCCGCACCTAGGACACTTGGGCCATGCCAAGGCGATGACGTCCTTCAAGTCGACGTAGCGCCAGACGCTGTTCTGCAGAACCTCGTCAACCACCGCACGGCTCTCGGGCGACACCTTCAGGTTGACGTAGTTGTACTTTGACATGTCTGCATAGATTTATCTTAATTAAAAATTTCTCCCTCCTTTATCTACGGAAGAGAATAGAAAGCTGAGCAACCACATCTTTACAGACTCAAAATATCTACTGCAACCACATCAAGAAATTCGCTTTACACTTGTTCATGTGTTAGGTAGTCCCAGATAACACGCCGAAACAGACAGCGCGCCTCCTGCGTAACACTAAAGAATAATAGAATAATACTAGGGTGTGATTTTCGACATATGGTTAAATTACCACGGTATTACTAAACGCATATTATCGACATAAAACGGACATAACTGTTAAATACTCTGGTGTTACTGTGGTAACATGGCCCAGCTGGGCCAAAACATGTCCCCGCAAGGGGGCGGGGCCCGCGGGGGGCCTGGCAACAGAACCCCCGCCATATGCTCCAAGGTAGATGAGCTGATAAGGGATCTGAGGGCTGACAGATACCTGGCGATACATATGGATGAATTTGTGGGGTGGGTAAACACACGGTTGCGGTTGGACGCTGAGGAGGGCCGCGGGGTGTTTGTAAAGGCTTCGGCAGACGACGTGAAGGAGTGCATAAGGCGTGACGCTACGGTGAAGGTAGTCGGGGTGAAAGATGTAGAGGTGCTGTGGCTCTGGGAGTCGTGGCGCTACTACGACTTGGTGAGAAGCGTTGCGGAGACTGCGGCGGAGACCCGCGCAGTGCTTGTGGCGCCCGA
>Ga0081478_138090_pt1 | contig 20904 bp, 15 predicted proteins | sample OctSprmetagenome_FD_70983 | JGI IMG/M metagenome (GOLD analysis project Ga0081478, IMG submission 70983) | Hot spring and microbial mat streamer communities from Octopus Spring Streamers, Yellowstone National Park, USA - T=80-84 v2 (version 2) | ecosystem: Environmental > Aquatic > Thermal... | reverse complement strand
CGGGGCGTGGGGAAGCGAGGTGCGGCGGAAGACGTCTCTCACGCTTGGGTCTGCTCCGCTGTTGAGAAGCCTCTCCACCTCCTCCACGCTCCCCCTCAGAGCCGCCAGGTGGAGCGGAGTTAGGCGGAAGGCCGCGGCGAGGTCCTCGTCGACCTCCGCCCCGGCCTCCAGCAACGCCTCAGCCGCCCATCGCCTTCCGGAGGCCACGGCATGGCGGAGAGGCGTCTTCCCCCCGGCGTCGCGGACGTTTGGGTCTGCACCTCGGCGTATCAGATACTCAACGGTGCCACCGTCTTCTGCGTAGTACAGCGGCGTCCGGCCGAGGCGGTCGCGGGCGTTTACGTCGGCGCCGCGCCTCACCAAAACCTCCGCCGCGAGATACAGCGAGCCCCTCGCCGCGGCGTAGTGAAGCGGGGTGCGGCCCTCCGAATCTCTCGCATTGGGGGTCGGCGCCGTGGCGCAGAAGCGCCGCGGCCGTTAGCTCGGCCATAACCCGCTCCCAGCGGTCGTTCGCCGCCCTTTCGAAGACCATATGTAGCGGGGTTCTGCCCTCGGCGTCTCTGGCGTTGGGGTCGGCGCCGTGTTTAAGCAACAGCTCAACCAAGTCGGGCATGCAGTGCTCCGCCGCGTAGTGGAGGGGGGTCTTGCCGTGTTCGTCCCTCGCGTTTGGGTCGGCGCCGTGTTTAAGCAGAAGCCTAACTGCCTCCATGCGGCAGTTGGACGTGCCTTCGTAGACGATTGCGAGGTGGAGAGGCGTCTGGCCGCGCCACCCCCGGACGTTGGGGTCGGCGCCGCGGCTCAGCAGGAGATAAACGGCGTCCACCTTCTCCGCGAAGACAACTGCATGGAGCAACGTCTCCCCCGCCGGAATTCTATCCCCCGCCAGCGCAACCCCGTCCGGGCTCTCGGCCGCCTCCACATCAGCCGTTGCGCCGTGAGACAGCAGAAACGCCGCCAGGTCCAGATCCCCGCGCATAAAGGTACGGGTGGCGGGGGTGTAGCCCTCCCCATCGCGGGCATTTACGTCCGCGCCGTGTCTGATTAGCAGATCAGCCACGTCTAGACAGGCGGCGCGGTGGAGGGGCGCGTCGCCGTCTGCGTCTCTGGCGTTTGGGTCTGCGCCGTGTTTAAGCAGAAGCTCCGCCAGCTCCGGCCTGCAGAGCTTGGCGGCGTCGTGGAGAGACGTCTCGCCGGGATCCTCAACGTCGGGATCCACGCCAGCCCCCAGCCGCTTCTCCATATCCTTCACGTCACCTGCCACAGCAACGTCGAGGAGAGAGTGCCGCAAGACGACCTGCCGGCGGCGATCCGCACAGCCCTGAGGGAGACAGGCGATACAAAGCCCTCCACGCCGTGGTCGTTGGAACCCGCCATACCGACAGGAGGCGCTTCGGCATTAAAAACTTGCCAATACGCGGCAGAGGGGGCCTGCCCTCTGCGTTTCTGGTGTTTGGGCCTGTTTTAAGCATAAACCCCACAGCCTCTGCACAAAGCCCATCCACGACAAGACAGAAAAAGAGACCCCACATCGCCACTGACACAACTCTACCTGCCCACCGCACTTAAGACGCTATCTACATAGCTCCTCCAAAGCGCAGACACGTCGTCGCCGGAATCCACAACCGTATCCTCAAAATTTCGGTTGTAGCCGCCACCGCCTTTATAGCTAGAGCCACACCTTCAGTCCCTCTGCCTCTTCGCAGAACTCCGCCACCCCCATCTCGCAGAGCCGTCTGCAGTCTCTCTCATGTAGCTCGCCGCCGAAGGGCGGCCTCAGCTCGGGCTGTATGGTGAAGTTCCACTCCACGTCTGTTAGGGGCCACTTCAGCAGAATCTGCGGATCCACAGGCGCCTCGTAGATCCACACGCCGCTTGCCCCAAGCCTCCTCGCCGCCTCCTCCGCCTTCTCCAGCGCCTTCTTAACCCACTTCACCTCCTTCACCACGGGGTACCGCGGCGCATACGGCGGCCCCCGCACGTCAAACACCGAGCCCGAATACCCCTTCAGCACCACCACCTCGTCGCCTCTCCTCTCGGCCTCGTAGAGGCCGTCCTCCCCAAACAAAACCCACCTCCCAGAGTCCAGCTTCCCAAACACAAAATCCCACGCCAGATACTCGTCGCCACCCCTCCCCACAAGCCTCAAGTAGTCGCCCTCCCTCTCCACAATCTTAAAAACCTCCCCCACCAAGGCAGAGCCGCCGAAGCCCCTATCGCAGAACCCTTTTATGGACGTCTCGTCGTAGATGTTGCCGCGCCCCTCCTTCCGTCTCCACCTCATGCCGAGGAGGTTTAGAAAAGGCCCGAGGCCGTGGGCCATGTCCACCGCGTATTCAGACAGCGAAATATCCGTAGGCCCCTCCAGCACCTCGCCGGTGACGAGGTTTATTTCGAAGTCTACATCAACCCACGACTTATCCCAATCTGCCCTCGCCACCAGTCTGCTCCACACGCTGCCTGGCATAGGCGGCGCGGGGAAATCTGCCACAGACCCCTCAAACATGCCCAAAAGCCACCACGCCCCCACGGTCTTGGTTAAGTCAACTTCAAAGACGCTGCGGGTGTCTACAAACGCTAGAAGCACATCTCTTACACAGCCGAAGACGCCTACCCACCGATACCGCCCCCACTCCCTATAGCAGAAGTTGACACGCCCACGCCTAATAGCTAAAATCTCGCCCTCGTTAGCCTCTGCAAAGGGCTCGGTGTCAGCCCAAAAACACTTCACAACCCAACCCACCACACAGCTAAAAAAAGTTTACAAATAATCGAAAGTCCCGCCCTTTAGGGCGGGGATGGGAAAAGTTTTAGAGAAACAGACGTTTGTGTAGTTAGGCCCCTTGTGGTGGCGTGCGACCCGCGGTGCTGGCCCGGGTAGCTCCATGACCCCGCCCGAGGGGCCGCTGAAGGCGGGGCGAGGGCGCCTGTGAACCACCCAAAGAAGAACCCCCGCTCTTTAGGGCGGGGAGGAGGTCAGTCTAAGAGAGAGACGTGGCGGCTCACCTGTTTATACTCCTTAACCACGTCGTCGACGACGTTTTTAATTGTAGATACGTACTCGCCGCCGGAGCCCTCCTTCAGCTTAAAAACCTGTATGTCTCCTCAGCCACCCGCCTCAAAAACCCCCTGTCCAGCAACTGCGCAAGCGGCACCTCGTAGATAAACACCGCCGCAAACTCGCGATCAGCAAGCACCAACACGAACTTCGTCTCCTTCCGGTAGTCAGGAATAAGCACAACAGGCTCCGCAGAAAAAGAGCTAGAAACCCTCCCACCCCCAGAAAGCCGACCTCCATTAAACACAGAAACCAAAGCGCCGACCAACGCGGCGCCCTCCTCCGCCGATATTCTCCGGTCACCCAGATAGACGTCCCCCCTTAAGAGCGCGTACAGCATCTCCACACGATCCGCCATCTCCTCAAGTTCTAACTCGCTTGGACCATACACACTCTTCATATTCTTCACCTCACCTATTACAAGCCTGCCATCATTCGAAATCCCTAAAATATCGAAACGAAGTCCCTTCGCCTCAAGAGAGATAAATAATGTTCGAGCACCAAAATCACTTTGATATACACCGCTCCCCTTCGTTAAAAGATACTTTGTGCCAGATTTTACCACAGGTAGCGTCACTTCGGCACCAAGCGCCCAAGGCTTTAGATTTAACGGCTCCAGTCTAGGTAAGACGGCGGTAGACACATATTTATATATTGCTTCCTCTTTTCCAACTACATTAAAAAGACCCGGATTTAAATTATATATCATAATAAACGTAGATCCAACTCTATATAAACTACCATCAACTCCACGGGCAAAAGAAAGTGCAGTAAACATGTCATTATAACCCAACACAACTACTCTGTCACCAACTTTCGCAACACTAATAATAAACGTAGAGTCTTCTGATTCACCCACCGTAAGACTCACCTCCACGTCGCCGCTTTTATGCACTACACATTTTCTGTCCTTGTCGAGTGTAAGTGTTTCGGTGCGGGGCTTTATTTTATTGCTTTCAATGCGTCCGCGCATTTGTTTTATACTACCTTCATGGTCGATCCCAATTATACGTTTATTTATCCATACAGCATCTATGTTCTTAAATATGTTTTTCACTACATTTTTTAGCTTGTTTTTAGTAATTACAGGTACAGGACGCTCGTAGTCAAACGCGGAGTGTCCGGCTAGCTGTAGGTAGCCTTTGTAGGCTTTGTTGTTTAGGACTTTGTCTATGTCGAGGAATATGGAGAACACACCGACGAGCTGATTCGCCAAGACCTCCTTGGCGTAGACGTCAAACGCCCCGAGAGCCCCGTCGACGAAGCAGTAGGCGTACTCGCCGTATTTAGAAGCCTCGTCGTGGATGCTCCGCACCAGCTCCTCCATCTCCGGCACATGGCCCAGATTCATCAAGAGAAGTCCGCCGGCCGCCAAGTTGTACACCAGGCGCACCCTCTCCCCCACCCTACCCCCGACGGAGGCGACGGCGGCGCCCAAAGCCTCAACCGGCACCTCCCCCCTAGCCACAGAGAAGTAGACATCCCACCCCAGAAGCACCCCCTGCCACAGCTGGTAGGCGTATGTTACAGCTCTAGCCGCCTTGTACCCCCTCGCCACCTCCCCAGCCACCTTAACCGCCTCCGCCGCCCCCTTAGCCGCAGTCCGCCCCGCGCCGTAGGTCCCCGCGGAGAAGAAAAGCGCCGCGCCGCCCAGCGCCGTGTCCACCTCAGCGACCACCCCAGCCCACCCAATCCTCTCCGCAGCCCACATCCTGCCGGCGCCCCGGGCCTCTGCGCATCTATCCCCCGCCGCCCTTCCCGCCAGCGACTCCACGAACCCCCACACCCAGTTCGCAAAAGAGCCGTTAGCCGCGGCGAGGCGCTCCTTATTCACCTCGACGCGGTAGCCCCACACGTCGTAGACGCCGAGCCTTACGTAGAGCCGGTAGCTGACGCGGTACATGCCGGCCTTCTCCGCCACGCCGAAGACGTAGACAGGCGCCACCGAGTAAGGCGCCATATCCGCCGGCACCTCAGCCGCCAGCCTACCCCCCGGCTTAGAGCCGAGAGTCTTGTTGTCTACATAAAGCCGCAGAGTCCAGTTCACCGCGGCGCCGCAGGGGTTAACCAACACAAAACGGCCCCACTGCCCCACATCTACGTCTAAAACCAGCGGGACAGAGACGACGGAGCCGTTTCTGAAGACAAAGGCGGCGCCGCCGTCTCCCCTCCGCACCCGCACCACCTCCTCAGAGACGCCGAAGTGCCGCAGAAGGCCGTTAGTCTCCTTTGCGTCTAGCCCCAGAGCCGCGGCGCAGGCCAAAGCCTCATGCGCCCAGTCAAAGGCGGTGAAGAGCGCGGCGGCGTCGGCGCGGGAGTCGCCCAGCGAGACGAGCCTAACCTCCAGAGCAACACCCACGTACTCCCCCCAGACCCCAGGCTCCCCTGCGTACCCCGGAGGCTTCCTATACAGAAGAGACCCGTTGACGTACACCTCATGCCCAAAGCCCCCCTGACCCCACAACACCCCAACCACCCACCTCCCCCCGACATACGTCACCCTAAGAATCAAATCCTCGTAGAGGGTATCCCGGTTCTTGACAGGCGGAGGCGAGTCGGAGTCGCAGCGGGAGCAGTCCTCCCAAAACAGAGCATAGTCAAGCAAAGCCCCCTCCACCCGCTCAAACCTCCACTCAGCCCCCACAGACGCCCTAACCAACACAGAAGAATAGTTAAGATCCCACCAACGAGCCAAATCAAACACCTTAAGATACACAGAGCCGCGGAGATCAGACGTCTCGTTAAAGAAATACAACGCCCCGTTTGAGACCTGAACACCAGCAAATACAGCCACAGCCAACCCCAACACCAACAACCACACCCCCCTACCCACGCAAAATAAGAAAAATATAAAAGTTACTGCGCCGACCAGTCTGCTAAACAAGTTTGGTTTTGTCTTTTTTCAGATCGTTGTCTCTTGTGGTTTCTGCAGAAGAGGTTGTCGAGGTCGGTTTGTTCTTTTGGCGTACATGTCTGAATTGACGTATTTTTGGGGTGGTTGGTCTTCGTGTTTCTTTATTTCTGCTGTCTTGGTGCGTAGCACGTCAAAAACAGATCTGGCGCTGGTTAGTTTTTTCAAGCCTCTGCGCTACCACTTGGACGACTCTGCACGGCGTTCTTACATCATCTTCCTCTACCAGAGCCGGTTTGTGCCAAAGCTCTCTCCGGCGGGAGTAGCCAGCCTACTGCAGAGCCTACATCGTCAACGTAAACACAGAAAAAGACGCAACCACCACCAGCAGTGTGTTTTTTGTAGATTTCGAGCAACCTGTGTTTGAGGGTGATCACCTTTGGCGGCGTCTTTACGTAGGCTGGAGAGCTCTTCACAACTTCGAACCCAAGGGCAACTGCTCAGAGATAGTTCACCTCCTTAGCTCAAGTGGAAGTGCCATAGTAGATTTTTCCAGAGAGCGACGTCTCTGATGTTTTGTGCGTAGCGAAGGTGTTACAACGAAACAGACCTAGATACTAACCAGCTCATCACTTGAAAGAAGAGAAACCCCACAACAACAGAAATCACACCATAAGACCCCCACGCCGCCGCCTCCGGCCCTTTCGCCCGCCGCCCCGCACGCTCGGGCGATTGGGAGGGGCCGGCTCCCCCCTCGGGAAAACCCTCGGGAGTTACACCGCCCCCCCATCAACCCCGTCTTCTACGGGAGCCCTCGCGCCCCGGGGTTGCCCCCAGGGCAACGGCCGCCTCGTCTCGGGGAGGGCTTCCCGCTTAGATGCATTCAGCGGTTATCCCCCACGGCGTGGCTGCCCGGCAGTGCCCTGCCGGACAACCGGCACACTAGAGGCCGCGGCGCCCCGTTCCTCTCGTACTGAGGGCACCTTCCCCTCAGGCGGCCAACGCCCCCGACAGGTAGAGACCGACCTGTCTCGCGACGGTCTGAACCCATCTCACGTTCCCCTTTAATGGGCGGGCAGCCCCACCCTTGGCGGCTGCTGCACCGCCAGGATGGGAAGAGACGACGTCTGGGTACCAAACCGCGGGGTCGATGGGGACTCTCACCCGCGACGAGCCGGTTACTCCTAGGGTAATTTTTCTGTCATGCCCGGCCCCCACTGGTGGGGGCACGAGCGTTCTCTAGGCCCCGGTTTCCCGCCTGGGCCCCGTGCGTTCAAGGGCCCAGTCAGCCCGGCTTTTGCCCTTGCACTCTACGGCGGATTTCTGACCCGCCTGAGCCGAGCTTTGGGCACCCCCGATATCTTTTCAGGGGTGTGCCGCCCCAGCCAAACAGCCCGCCTGCCGCTGTCCCCGCCCCTGGGGGCGGGTAAGCGGAGGGGCGGAGAGTGGGTGGTGTTCCAGGGCCGCATCCACGGGGCCCGGGGACCCCGTTTCATCGCTCCCACCTACGCTCTGCACCCCCCGCCCCCCCGCAACGACAGGCTGCTGTGAAACTCCATAGGGACTTCTCGCCCCGTCGGGGGTCCCAGGACTGTGCACCTGGAGGTGGGTTCGCCGGGCCCCAGGCCGGGACAGTGGGGACCTCGTTGATCCATTCATGCACGCCGGAACTCTCGGGGGGCGGCGCGTGGAGGTTAGTAAAGATCACAGGGTGTTTCCAACCCCCTGAAGAACAGATGCCGGTATCTGCTTGGGATCTCTAAGACGTAGACTCCGTGCCGCTTGTCGTCGAGGTATATGCTGAACTTCTCTATGCCGAATTCTCTCAGCCAGCTGCCTATCAGCTTGAGCAACTGCATGTCTCTGTTCCACATCTTGACGCGTCTCCTGCTTTTTTCGCCTTCAGCCATGTAGAAGCCGGCTATGAACAGCCGCCTCTCCCTCTCGGTGAACTCAGGGAGTCTTGTTAAGAGCGTGGTGAAGTGTTCATATAGTTTCTTGCTGGAGACTCTGACCTCTACCCTAGTACTGCCCGGGATGATGCGCACTTTGGAGGTGACGTTGAGCATGCTACAGAGGCTTTCAAACAACGGCACTAGACACCGCGTCGCTGTAGACAAGTCTTTTTGCGTTGCGACTATGCGGTATTCCGTCCGGCCTCCGCTGTAGCTGAGCTTGTAGAGCCCTCCGTCGCCAACTATCCACCCAAGTAAATAGGCAGAAATCTGGTTGATGTCCACATCGACGCAGCTGGGGGTTGGCTTTAAGCCTTCCTCCACGCAGCCGCCCTTACCCGGCAAGGCATTTGGCTACCTTAAGAGGGTCAGAGCTGGGCCCCGGCCTCCGCAGGCCGCTGGAAGTAAAGATAAGGGTTAGGGAAAGAGGGAGGTGAACTTCTCTTTTTTGGAGGGGTGTTCCGTACCTATTAAGTCCATGAACTGTTTTACTGACCTGTGTGGTATCTGGATGACGTATGTGCCGTGTTTATCGCTTGGGAATGGATCGGTGCATTCAATTCCCATTTCTCTTAACCGCCCTGCTATGATTAACAAGAGTTGCGCGTCTTTCTGTGCTATCCTGATTCTCACAGTTTTTCTGTAGTGGCGCGTTATTGTGCCCTCTGCGTCGAAGAGTCCTCTTAGATATGCCAGAAACAATCTCGCGTTGAGTGAGTTCACCACATCGTGTAGCCGAGACTTGGCCTCTGAGAGGGCTGTGTAGAGCTCTTTGCTGTATATCTTGGCTTTCCAGTAGCTGGACCTGTGCCTAACTATATGGGCTCTGTAGCCTAGACAGCTGACTTTTTGCTCAATGACTCTAAGCCACCTCACATCTTTCTGGCCGTACTCCACGACGTAGTGGCCGTCGCTTGTCGCGTAGAGGGTGCCGTCTCCCAAGGCACCTACGAGGTAGGCAAACGCCTCGTCTCTGCCGCAATCCACGTCTCTGGGTAGCGTCTAGGTTAAAAGCTTGCGGCCTGCGGATGGCCGAGTTTACCCCCGGCCTTCAGCGGCGCTTCGCCCGGTTGTACCCGGGGTTCACGTACCGCCAGTGGCCAGGATTCAGCCCCCGTACACACCCTTACGGGCTCGCGGGGACCTATGTTTTTGTTAAACAGTCAGGTCCCCCTTGTCACTGCGACCTGCGGTCCCGGGGGTGTTCCCCAAGACCGCAGGCACCCCTTCTCCCGAAGTTACGGGGCCAATTTGCCGAGTTCCCTGGCCTGGGGTTACCCGAGCCGCCTTGGGCTTCTCACCCAGGAGCACCTGCGTCGGTTCTCGGTACGGGCGCGGGGGCTCGTTCCCCGTCCCCTTTTCACGGGCCCCAGGAGTCGGGCGGACCGGGGAAACCCCCGGCTATTCCCGCCTTCGGCCGGTTCTCGCCGTTACGGCACTCCCCGGCCTTCAACGGTTAAACGGGACGGCGGTCCCGCCCGCCCTATCCCGAGGCGTCGGGGACGGGGCCTGCGTTGCCGCAGAGCCTACCCCCGCGGCACGGGAATATTAACCCGTTTCCCTTTCGGCGGGTGCCTATTAGGCCCCGCCTTAGGACCGGCTGACCCCTGGCCTATTGAAGTTGCCAGGAAAACCTTGTCCTTTCCGGCGGAGGGGCTTCTCACCCCTCTTCGCTGCTACTACCGCCGGGATCTTCGTCGGCCGCGGGTCCACCGGACCTCTCGGCCCGGCTTCTGCCCCACGGCCGCGCCCCCCTACCGCACTCCGGCCAACGGCCGGAGGCCCGGGGTATCGGCGGCGGGCTTAGTCCCTGTACATCTTCGGGGCCTCCCGCCTCGGCGGGTCCGCTGTTACGCGTTGCTTAGCCGATGGCTGCTGTTAGGCCCACGGCCCCGCTGTCTTGGGCGGGAGACGCCCTTTGAGATTGACACTAAGCCCGCACTTGGGGGCCTTAACCCCGGTCTCGGTTGTTCCCGTCTCGGAGCGGAGGCTTACCCCACCGCCCCCGCCTCCCCCCTTCTACGGCGCCGGCAGGTTCGGAGTTTGACCGGGGGCCGGAGCCTTTCGGCTCCCGCACCCCCGATCAGTGCTCTACCCCACCGGCAACCTCCGGGGAGGCCGGGCTGGGACCCGCTTCGGGGGGAACCAGCTATCACCGGGCTTGATTGGTCTTTTGCCCCTAGCCCCAGGTCATGGGAACGATTTGCACATCAGAACCCTTTCGGGCCTCCACGGGGCTTTCGCCCCGCTTCGCCCTGCCCAGGGCTAGATCGCCCGGTTTCTGGTCTCACGGCCGTGACTGCGGGCCCTTTCAGACCCCGCCCCTCGCGGGTTGCCCCGCTGCGGGCTGTCGGTTTCCCTGCGCCTCCGGGGTTTAACCCCTTAGGCTCGCCACGGCCGTGAACTCCCCGGCCCGTGTTTCTAGACGTAAGGGCGGACCCTGGACCCCCTTCCTCGTACTCCCCCGTCACCGGGGTTTCCTTCGGGAGGGGGCATCCTTGCGGGCCCGCCCCACTGTAGCCGCCCGGTTTCAGGCTCTTTTCACCCCCCTTCCGGGGTGCTTTTCAGCTTTCCCTCACGGTACTAGTGCGCTATCGGACTCGGGACGTGTTTAGCCTTGCCGGCCAGTGGCCGGCGCATTCCCGCGGCAAAACTAAGCCGTGGTACTCCGGGACTCCGGGACTCCGCCACGGGCGGTTTCGCCTACGGGGCTATCACCCTCTACGGCGGGGCTTTCCAGCCCACTTCGGCTACCGCCCGCCGGCGGTACCCGGGCCCACGCCCCACATCTCCCCGCGGTTGTCCCGCGGGGATTTGGTTTGGGCTCTCCCCCTTTCGGTCGCCCCTACTCAGGGGATCCCTTTTGGCTTCTCTTCCTGCGGGTACTAAGATGTTTCCGTTCCCCGCGTTCCCGCCCCTTACGGGGCGCCGGGGCTTGTTCGGCCCCGGCAGGAAGCCCCATTCGGGGATCCCGGGTTCTAAGCCTGCCTGCGGCTACCCCGGGCTTATCGCAGCTTGCCACGCCCTTCTTCGGCGCCCGAGCCGAGCCATCCACCGGGCGGCTTTGCCGTGCGGAGCGGCGGTTTGCGGGGCCGAGGAGAAGCCCTTTGGACTACCCACCCCCCAAGGGGAGGTGATCCAGCCGCAGGTTCCCCTACGGCTACCTTGTTACGACTTCACCCCCCTTGGGAGCCCCCTGCTCGTCCCCCCACCGAAGCGAGGGGCCTCGCAGGGAACTCCCTCGGGTGGTGCGACGGGCGGTGTGTGCAAGGGGCAGGGACGTATTCACCGCGCGTTGGTGACACGCGGTTACTAGGGATTCCACGTTCACGAGGGCGAGTTGCAGCCCTCGATCCCTACTGGGGCGGGGTTTACGGGATTGCCTCCCCCTTTCGGGGTCGGATCCCGCTGTCCCCGCCATTGCAGCTCGCGTGCAGCCCCGGGGTTTCCCGGCCGGGCCCCGCCCGTTGGAGAAGGGCGAGTTTTTTCACGTGGGTGGGATTTAGGAGGAGGTCTCCTAGCCTGTGTAGGTCTGGGGTGTCGATGTGGACTTCATATCCGCTTTTCTTGTCGGCCTTGTGCGCCCTTATGCCGAGTTTAAGCAGGGTGTCGTGCATCCAGTCTCTGAGTTTTTGGCTTTTTGTCTTTATCCCGATTCTTAGGTAGCAGTACCTCTTCTCTCCGCGTTTCTTTATGACGTGCTCTAGCCACCCATCTCCATCGGTGAAGCCGGCTATGTACATAAGGGCCTCCTCGCCCTCCAGCGGCGGAGGAGGCAACACGTTGCTTTTTCTGCCCATCGGCACGTAAGCAACTACCCGTCGGTGGAATTCGCGGCTGTTTATGTAGATCTTGTACACTCCTGCTCTCTTATCTAGGAAGGGTTTCGTGGCGGCGACGCCTAGCCGCGCCAGCATGGCCCACACCAGGGATAGATATATCACATTTTTCTGCGCAAGAGCAACTCTCTTCTTCTCGACGTGTCCATCTGCGGCGATTAAGCCCACTAAGTAGGCCCAGAGTTTAGACACATACCCCTCCAGATGGGGGTATATAAGGGCGGGGCCACGGCTTTCGGGGCTTCAGCGGGCCTCTGCCTCGCGGCCCGAGGCCCTATACTGACCTGCCGTGGCCCCCTCCTTCCTCCGGCTTACGCCGGCAGTCCCCCTAGTGTGCCTCCCGCTCCGAAGAGCGGGAAAGCAACTAGGGGCGGGGGTCTCGCTCGTTGCCGGACTTAACCGGACACCTCACGGCACGAGCTGACGACGGCCATGCACCTCCTCTCAGCTCGTCCGGCAAGGTCGTTAGCCTGGCCTTCATCCTGCTGTCGCCCCGGGTGAGGTTTCCGGCGTTGACTCCAATTAAGCCGCAAGCTTCACCCCTTGTGGTGCCCCCCCGCCAATTCAGGGGGAGGCGGGAGCTGGGCGGATGGATAAAGAGGACTGAAGGGAAAAAGGAGGTCTTATCGTCCCAGGGAGGCGTACAGGAGGTCGAGCCTCCGCTTCTTTTCGGGGTGCCACGACCCGATTTCGCTTCTAAATCTCATAATGTCGGCCCTCCGCGTCAGCCTGAACTGCCACACGCCGCCTGTCTTGGTGATCCTCGTAGGGCGGTAGCCCATCTGCGCCAGTTGGCCTCTGATGAAGGCCAGGGCGTCGAGGTTTGCCTGGTCGAAGGAGATGTAGTGCTGTTTGGCGCGGGCGGGATCTTTGGGCAAACCGCCTTCGGCGTCGAAGAACCCCCTCACGTAGTGCTTCACAATGTCTGCGCCTGCGCGCCTTATTACGTCGGGGGTTCCCCACCTGGTCTGCGGCGTAGCTATGTCGAAGAGCCTTATCAGCTCGCCGACCACCTTCTTGTCGAATATCCTCAGGACGTAATATGCCCTCACGGCGCCGGACGCGCCTCTCCTCTTCTCGCGGTATATGGAGCCGCTTTTCCCGAAGATCCTCGCAAAGAGGCCGTTTAGCACCTCAAGCCACTCGCGGCTCTTCTGCGCAAGCCTGACCTCGTAGTCGTACCCGCTCCTAATCACCACAGTCCCGTCTCGTAAAGCACCTGCCAAGTAGGCCAGCTCCCCGTTGAGCGTCACCATGCCCTAGAGGTCCGGGGAGCTATTTAAGCCTTCGCGCCCAGCTCCCAACCTCCCTTTCCTTTAAGTTTCAGCCTTGCGGCCGTACTCCCCAGGCGGCGGGCTTAACGGTTTCCCTTCGCCACCGGCCGGGCCCTAAGCCCAGCCGACAGCTAGCCCGCATCGTTTACGGCCGGGACTACAGGGGTATCTAATCCCCTTTGCTCCCCCGGCTTTCGCCCCTCACCGTCGGGCGCGTTCTGGCCGCCCGCTTTCGCCACTGGTGGTCCTCCGGGGATTAACGGATTTCGCCCCTACCCCCGGAGTACCGGCGGCCTCTTCCGCCCCCTAGCCCGGCAGTATCGCCCCCTGCCCCAGGGTTGGGCCCTGGGATTTCAGGAGCGACTTGCCGGGCCGGCTACGGGCGCTTTAAGCCCAGTAAACACCCCGACCACTCGCGGAGCTGGTATTACCGCGGCGGCTGACACCAGACTTGCCCCCCGCTTATTCTCCCGGCTTTTTAGACCGGGCAAAAGCCGGGCTCTTCGCCCGGCACTCGGGGTAGCCCCGTCGCGGTTGCCCGCATTGCGGAGTATTCGCGCCTGCTGCACCCCGTAGGGCCTCGGCCCTTGTCTCAGTGCCGATCTCGGGGCTCGCGGCTCTCACCGCCCCTACCCGTCTTCGGCTTGGCGGGCCTTTAACCCGCCAACTACCTGATGGGCCGTGCCCCCATCCTCGGGCGGGCGGCGGCGGATCGGCCGCCGTCCTTTCGGGGAGGGGGCCTTCCAGCGCCCTTCCCCTATGGGGGATTGGCCCCAGTTTCCCGGGGGTGTCCCCCTCCCGAGGGTAGGTTGGGCACGTGTTACTGAGCCGTGCGCCGCTCCCGGGCGCCCCCGGGCGCGCGACTCGCATGGCTTAGCCCTACCCCGATAGCGGTCGGGTCCGGCAGGATCAACCGGTTTCGGACGGCCGCAAGGCCGCCCGGGGGGTGGGTTTTGTCCGGGCTTCTCCTCGGCGGCGGCGTGGGGTTTTCTCCCCGGCGCCCCGGCCTGGGCTGTGGGCCCAGGGGGGGACGTCCGGGGAACATGAGGGTGAGTCTGCCGGGCTTTTGCCCGGCGTCATTTTGTAAGAGCGCGGATTTTCCAGAACGCGGCGGTTTAAAAGTTTTTCTCTCCTGTTGCCGCGGTTTGCGGCTGTGCTGGGTTTCGGCATGGGTGGGGGGTGGGCTTTTGTGGGTGGGGTGGGGGCTGGTCTGTTGTATGTAGTGTATGTAGTGGCGTGAAGGTTTTATATGGGGAGGTCTTGTTTGCTGTGGACTCTGCGGAGGCTAGGCGGCGGATTGTGGAGTTTCTTAGGGAGCGGGGTGGGGCGTCTGTTTACCAGATTGCGAAGGCTTTGGGCATCTCCTATGGGGCGGCTCAGTGGCATCTCTACGTGTTGGAGCGTGAGAGGGTTGTGTTTACGGTTTTGCAGGGGAGGCGGCGGGTGGTGGTGCTTCGGGATTCTTTTGACGCGTATGTGGGTTCTCTTAGGATGATGGATTTTTTCCGGGATCTTTGGGAGTTTCTGCGGTCGCGGGGGGTTGAGGGGTCTACGCCGTTTTTGGAGGCGGTGAGGTCTGTGGGGGAGGGGGATGTGTATTCGTCGCTTGTCTCTATTGCGAAGAGTTTGTATTACTGGAGGAAGAGCGAGGAGAGGGGAGAGGGGGGTGGGGGGCAGTCTTTATAAATTCCTGGTTTCTGTTCTTTATGGAAGTTGGTTCTAGTTCGAAGTTGGTTGAGGTTGCTCGGGAGGCGGCTTTGGACGAGTTTAGGGAGTATGTGGTGTACAGCACGTTGGCGCGTATGGAGCGTGCGGTGGGGAGGAGGCGGGTGCTGGAGGCTCTCGCGGCGCAGGAGCTGGAGCATTTTAGGTTCTGGAGGAGGTTCGCGGCGGTGGAGCCGCCGGCGTGGCGGGTGCGTCTCTACGCCTTTTTTATGGCGTTTCTGCGTCTTTTGTTTGGGGTTACTTTTGTGGCTAAGCTTATGGAGCGTGGGGAGAAGGAGGCGATTGCGCGCTACCGCTCTGTGGAGCCTTTTCTGTCTGGGGATGACCTGGAGGGGCTGAGGCGCATCATAAGGGATGAGGAGGAGCATGAGAGGTCTCTCATTGCCCAGATAGACGAGACGGTGGTGAAGTACATGGGGGCTTTGGTGCTGGGGCTTGCGGATGCCATTATTGAGATCACGGGTGCCCACGCCGGCGCCCTCGGCACCACTAACAGCACCACGGTGGCTGGGGTTATCGGCCTCATCGTGGGGGTTGGGGCGGCGATTTCCATGGCGTCGGCGTCGTATCTCCAGACTAAGCACGAGGTGGGGAAGTCGCCTGCCGTGGCGGCCTTTGTGACTGGGGTTGGGTACATCTTCGCAGTGGCTCTCATGTCGCTTCCCTACTTCCTTACGCATGACATGTATCTGGCCTTCGCCGCGTCAATCGCCGTGGGGGTGTTGTTGACGTTTGTTCTTACGTTTCAGGCGGCTGTCTACGCGGAGAGGGATTTCAAGTTTGAGTTTCTGCAGACTGTGGGCCTCCTGCTGGGCACCGCCTTCTTGACCTATATGATCGGCGAGTGGCTGGGCGGGGTCTTCGGCATCAAGAAGCTTTTTGATTAACATAGTTTTAAAAAGGGGGGCGTGGTGGTGGTGATGTGTTTTCTGATCTGAGGGGGTTTCTGGAGGCGCTGGAGGGGAGGGGTTGGCTGAGGCGGGTTGGCGATTCTCTGTCGCCTGAGCTGGAGATCCCTGAGGTGCTTCGTCAGGTTATGTACGCGGGGGGGCCTGCGGTGTTGTTTGAAAACGTGAGGGGGTTCCCGGGGTGGCGTGTTGTTGGTAATCTCTTTGGCTCTTTGGAGCGGGTTAAGCTTGCGCTTGGGGTGGATAGGCTGGAGGAGGTGGGGCGGCGGCTCTTGGAGCCTATGGCGGGTCCGCCCCCGGTTTCGATTATGGATAAATTCAAGGCGGCGGCTGAGCTCTTCGAGCTGGGGCGCTACGCGCCGAGGGCGGTGAGGGGCGGGCCTGTGAAGGAGGTGGTGGAGGAGCCTAACCTCCTCTCTATCCCGGCTTTTAAGAGCTGGCCTAGGGACGCGGGGCGTTACGTAACCTTCGGCGTGTTCGTCACGAGGGACGTCAGGGGGGTGCACAACCTGGGGCTCTACAGGATCCAGATCCTCAACGAGAGGGAGGCGGTGGTGCATTCGCAGATACACAAGAGGGCGGCGGGGCTGTTCGGCTCCTCCTCTGGTTGCGTAGACGCGGCTGTTGTAATCGGCGGCGACCCGGCCTTCCTCCTCAGCGGCATGATGCCGACGCCTTACCCCCTCGACGAGTACCTCTTCGCGGGCGTCCTCCGGGGCTCGGGGGTGGAGGTGACCAAGGGCGTGGCGACAGACTTGTACATCCCGGCGCGGGCTGAGGCGGTGGTGGAGGGCTGCGTAGATGTGGGTGACTTGAGGCGGGAGGGGCCTTTCGGCGACCACTACGGGGTGTACGACCCCGGGGGGCTCTACCCTGTCTTTAAGGCCAGGGCTTTGCTGAGGCGGGAAGACCCCATCTACTACGGCACTGTGGTGGGGAGGCCTCCGCTGGAGGACGCCTACATGGGGAAGGCTGTGGAGCGGGTCTTCCTCCCCATCTTGCAGTTCCTTCTGCCGGAGGTGGTGGATCTGAACCTGCCGGCTCACGGCCTCTTCCAGGGCGTCGCCGTTGTGTCTATTAGGAAGAGGTATCCGGGCCATGGGAAGAAGGTGATGTTTGCCATGTGGGGGCTTGGACATATGCTTTCTCTGACTAAGGTCGTGGTGGTGGTGGACCACGACGTTGATGTGCACGACCTTAACGAGGTTGTGTTCGCCGTTGCGCAACGGGTTGACCCGCAACGCGACGTGGTGGTGGTGCCGGGGGCGCATGTGGACGTGTTGGACACGGGGTCGCCCATCCCTGGCTACGGCTCTAAGCTTGGCATAGACGCCACGAGGAAGCTTCCGGAGGAATATGGGGGGAGGCCGTGGCCTGAGGAGGTGGCGCCGGACCCCGAGGTGGCGGCCAGGATGAAGGAGGTGGCGAGGCGCATACTGCAGGGCTAGCGGCGGCGTGGTACATATATAGCGGGTTCAGCCTCTCGACGTGTGGCGTCTAACGCTGGAGAGGGGTTCGGTGAGGCGGGTGGAGGAGCCTGCCCTGAGGGTTCCGACTGGTCACGTGGCGGTTAGGGTTAAGGCGTTTCTAATCGACGACTTCTCTCTGTGGGCTCTGCGCAGGGGGTCTGGGCCCTTTTCGCGGTGGGCTTTCGGCGTGGTGGTGTCGGGGGGCGAGGTGGGGCGGTACGTGGTTGCCTACGCGGAGAACGCGGCGGCGCAGTACGTGGCGTCTGACAGGTTTGTCTACGTCGATGGAAGCAACCCCTCGGCGCTTGAGACAGCCGCCGCGGCGTATGTGGTGGAGGCCCTTGGGCGCGTGCCTAGGATGAGGAGGGTGGAGGTTCTAGGCGATGACCCGAGGGGCGCGGCGGTGGCGCGTCTCGCCGAGGTGGGGCCGTCTAGGTGGAGGGTGGCCCTGCAGGGCGCCGTTGTTAGGGGCGGCGCGGCGGTGGCGGTTTCCCGTCTGGTTGAGGTTGCGGGGAACGCCGTGGTGCGGTTCGTCGATGTGCCCTCGCGTTGGGCCCTCCGGAGGGCTGTTGAGCTGAGGATCCGCCTGGGTCTGCCGGCGCTTAGGGAGCTGTCATTCGGTGGGTGGGGCGTCGTGGTTGTGGAATAGATATATAGTGGCGGGTTTGTGGTGGCGATGTCTGAGAGGCAGAGCCCCTCTAAGGTGGAGGAGTGGCGGAAGCTGATCAGCTCGCTTAGGGGGAGGGGCGTGGAGCCCTTCCCGCACAGTTTTTCTGTGACCCACAGCGTGAAGGCGCTTAACGAGCTTAGAAGGCAGGCGTTGCTGGAGCCTTGGGTTGGGCTGACGGTGAGGACCGCCGGGAGGGTATCTGACGTGCGGCGCCATCCCAACGTGGTGTTTATAGACCTCTACGAAGACGGGGCCCGTTTCCAGGTCATGGCCGACCCCAAGCTCCCCATCTTGGAGCGCATTTGGCGTGGGGATTACGTGGGGGTGGAGGGGCCCGTTGTGAAGACGCAGAGGGGGGACTACGCGGTGAGGGCGTCCTCTATTGTTCTGCTGGCTAAGTCGGTTCAGCCGCTTCCTGAGTGGGGCAAGGTGGATAGAGAGTCGCCGTTTTACATGCGGTACCGCTCGGTGGCGATGGTGCTTGACCTTCAGCTTAGGTGGCGGGTGGCGGCTAGAGCCCGGTTTATGCAGGCGCTTAGGGAGGCCATGTGGAGGCGGGGGTTCGTGGAGGTCCCCACGCCGGTGCTCCAGCCCATATACGGCGGAGCCGCGGCGAGGCCCTTCACCACCAAGATCTGGGCCATAGACGAGGAGTGGTATCTCCGCATATCCCCCGAGCTGTACCTCAAGCGGTACATCATCGCGGGGTTCCCCAAGGTCTTCGAGATAGGCCCCCAGTTCCGCAACGAAGACATAGACGCCCTCCACAACCCCGAGTTTTGGTCTTTAGAGGCTTACCAGGCCTACGCCGACTACAAAGACGTGATGAACCTGACGGAGGAGGTCGTACACGAGGCGGTTGCCGCGGTGCTGGGGTCCGGCGTGGTTAAGTACAGGGAGTGGAACATAAACTTCTCCCCGCCTTGGCGGAGGATAACTCTACACGACGCCCTCCGCGAGTTCGGCGGCGTTGACCCCGAGAGGCTTACCGACGACCAGATAAAGGAGAAGCTGAAGGAGTTCCAGGTTCCGCTTAAGGTGTACAACAGGGGGATCGCGCTGGTTAAGCTTTTCGAGAAGCTGGTGGAGAAGAAGCTGATCCAGCCCACCTTTGTGTTGGACTACCCTGAGGAGTCTACGCCGCTCTGCAAGCCCCATAGAGAGAAGCCCGGCCTTGTGGAGCGTTTCGAGGCCTTCGTGGGGGGGCTTGAGGTGGCCAATGCCTACACCGAGCTCAACGACCCCGCGAAGCAGTACGAGTACTTTGCCAGGGAGGAGGAGCTTTTCCCCAAGGAGGAGGCCCACCCCCTGGATTGGGACTTTGTGGAGGAGCTGAGCTTCGGCATGCCGCCGACGGGCGGCGTCGGCATAGGCGTAGACAGGCTGGCGATGATAATCACAAACGCCGAGTCTATAAAAGACGTCATTCCGTATCCGATCGTGAAGAGGGCATAGCCATCTGTACATAGACGTATACGGCGACTGTCAGCAGAAAGGCGGCGCTTGTCGCAAAGATTACATTTCCCATGTAGACCGCGGCCGCGAGCAACGCCGCGAAGACCGCCGCCGTGGCCGCCTCGTAGGGGCCCCACGCTCCTCCTCTCAGCGCCGCCAGGCCCTTGGGGGTGGTGTACCACCTGATTCTACGCTTGAGGAGGCCGAGCAGGACGTAGAGGGTGAGGTATGGGCTTAGGATGAGGAGGAGGCCGGCGGATTTGGCCATTTTACCGGCTACTTCAAGAAAGCTGTGGCCGTCTAGCTTGGCTAGTCTGTAGACGTAGAACAGCTGTATGGCGGCCGTTATGAAGAGGGCTAGCTGAAGTATTAATATGTGGAGGGGCGGGATGATTATGCCCATGTACCCCATCGCCACGCCTGCCAGCATCACGGCGAAGGTGGTGAGTATCATGAGGGGGTGCGTGACGACGTTGAGGAGTATGCTGAGTTTATGCGCCGCCGGCATCTTCAGCTTGAGCAACTGGGTGAGGTATTTGGCTAGTATGTAGGCGGAGTTGTAGGTCCACCTCGCGTACTGCCGCTTAAACGCATGAAAGCCCGCCGGGACTTCTACGTACACGGGGGGGCCGGGGGAGTAGACCACCCGCCCGCCGTGTACATACGCCTTCATAGATATGTCGTAGTCGTCGGCTACGCAGTTGCAGAAGCCGCCTATCTCCATGAGAAAGCTTTTCCGAACGGCTATTCCAGACCCCAGGGCGAAGACGGGATGCCCCGTGTTGTGTCGGCCTAGTATGGCCACGTAGTAAAGCAAGTATTTGTAGAGGAAGAGTTGCAGCGTCGCTATGGGGGTCTCCACGGGGGCGTAGCCGTCCCAGCCGAGGAAAAGCATCTCTTTCTCGCCCACCGCGCGAGCTCTTGTGCAGAGGTCCGGCGGCGGCACGCTGTCGACGTCTAGGAACAAGAGGACGTCGCCTCTGGCCTGCTCCGCGGCCCAGTTGAAGGCGGTGCCTCTGTACCCCACGGGGTTCGGCCTCCTCAACAGCTTTACGTCGTGTATACCCGCTTCCTCCACCGCCTTTCTTAACTCTTCAAATTTTTCCGGGGGGTCGTCGGACACTACGATTATCTCGGCGTCTGTACAAGAGAGGGCTGACAGCCTACGCAAAGCCCCGAGGAGGGTGTCCGCGCTTTCGTTCTTGACGGGGATTATTATCGAGAGGGGGCCTCCTCCGCCGGAGGGTGGGTCGTAGTTGGCGGGCCGCGCGTGTCTGGCGTAGTAGATGTAGTGCGCCATCAACAGAAGCGCGAAAACCAGAAGGATGAAGTACGCCGAGAGCAGTGTGTGCTGTAGCCAGGGGGGTATAGCGGGGGCGTTTGACACCGTGATGGGCTCGGTCCTGGTCTTGTTGAGTATGTGAAGTGTCTCGTTGAGGAGACCCCTCGGCAGAGTAATGTCTGGAAGAGTAATATTGACCACGCCGTTGAAGGCAGGGTATTATATAAGTAAGACGGCGAGACGAGATTTAATTTAGAGGTATCTACAGACGTGGAGGTCTTCAACACGCCAAGGGTCCTGCTGGTGGGTAGCTGGGGTTCCGAGGGCTTGGTGTCGGCTTTTACGGATGCGCTGTACAGAGGCGTGCCTTGGGAGGAGGCCTTGGGCGGACAGACGCAGGAGCTCGTGGAGAGGCGGATAG
>Ga0081478_137155_pt1 | contig 20963 bp, 30 predicted proteins | sample OctSprmetagenome_FD_70983 | JGI IMG/M metagenome (GOLD analysis project Ga0081478, IMG submission 70983) | Hot spring and microbial mat streamer communities from Octopus Spring Streamers, Yellowstone National Park, USA - T=80-84 v2 (version 2) | ecosystem: Environmental > Aquatic > Thermal... | reverse complement strand
CACTATCTCCACATATCTAATTCTCTTTCTGAACCTTTTAGGCGCCCACCTCTCGAGTTCTTGCATGTCGTTGTAGGCGGCGTAGGCCGCCCTCCAGATCTTCATAGGTAGCCCCACGTCTGCGTATATGCAGCCGCCCGGAATTCGGGGGATGTACAGCTACTCCACCGCCATCCCTAGGTCTACGTCGAAGCGGTAGGCGAAGCGGTCGAAGAGGGCGAAGGCGGCGAGGAACCTGGCGGCGCGGTCGTTAAGCGAGAGCTTCACCACGTCGGCGAACCACCGGTTCTGCCAGAGGGTGTGGCTCCGCACGACCTCGCCGTGCTCTCTAGCCGCTACGGGTATGACTAGGGAGGGGCGGCCCCTCCACATGCCGCCGTAGTAAACCCTGCTGAACGTCACCGAGGCCATGTGGTCCTCTATCTTTATCTTCGCCGAGCCCACCAACTCTACGTATGAGCGCATCGCGTCTTCCTCAGTTTGTATTATTTAGCCGTACCAACCCCCGTTTACGTCTATAAACGCGCCGTTTATGTAGGAGGCGCCTTCGCCGACGAGGAAGGCGATGACCTCAGCCACCTCCTCCGACCTCCCCACGCGTCTGAGGTAGACCATGTTCCGGGCCCACCCCTCTATGTCGCCTGTCTGAGCCTTCTGGTGAAACGGCGTGTCTATGAGGCCGGGGAGCACGGCATTTACCCTAATGCCCCGCGGCCCCAGCTCCTTAGCCAGCGCCCTGGCGAGGCCGAGGAGACCCGCCTTGGCTGCGGCGTATGCGAAGGCGCCCCGCCCTCCTCCGGTGTAGGCGGCGACGGAGCTCACGTAGACCACGGCCCCCCTCTCCATGAGGGGAACTAGGAGCTTCGTGGCGATGTACGCACTTGTGAGGTTTAGGTCAATTATCTGCCGCCAGTACTCTAGGTCGGACTCCTCCAGGTTCCTCCGCTGGGGGAGCCCGCCGGCGTTGACCACCAGCGCGTCGATTTTACCAAACGTCCTCTTGACCTCCTCGGCGAAGGTCTCCATGTCGCTCCAAGACGCGGCGTCTGCCCTATATGCAACGGCCTTCACGCCGAATGCAGAGGCCTCGCGTGCGACCACCTCCGCCTCTTGGGCGCTTCTCAGGTACGTGAAGGCGACGTTGTAGCCCCTCCTCGCCAAGGCCTTGACCGCGGCGGCGCCGATACCTGTGGAGCCCCCCGTGACGACCGCGGTGGGCATGTATTTTTACGAGGTCTAAATATACGTGCTCGTCGCTGGGGTCGACCTCTCCGTGCGGAGGCCCTCCGCCGTGGCTATGCTGGAGGGGTGTGAGGTTCTCTACTTAGCGCTGGCGGATAGCGACGACGATATAATCACAACGGCGTCGCTCATGCGGCCTGCAGTAGTCGCCGTCGACGCCCCGCTCTCCTATCCGCCGGAGGGCCGGGGCCTGCGGGAGGTGGAGAGGGAGCTCCGCAGGATGGGCTTCAAGCTTCTGCCGCCGTTAATGGGCTCCATGAGGAAGCTGACAGATAGGGGGGTGGGGCTCAGCAGTAGGCTGGGGGCAGAGGTGATAGAGATCCACCCGCTGACCAGCATGAAGGCCATGGGCGTCACCAGGGGCTTCCTACTGCGGCGTCTCGGCGTAGGCCACAGGGACTTGGTAGACGCCTTCGCGGCCGCTTTAACCGCCGTTGCGTACACAAGGGGCATGTATAGGAGGTTCGGGCCTTTTGTCTTGCCCACGGCTAGGGTCTGCGTCTAGCGGCGGAACCGAGCCATGGAGAGGGCCTCGACGCCCCCCTTCCCTAGGGCAAGGTCTGCGGCTAGTTTGCCCAACGCCGGCCCGTAGGTCCAGCCGAGGCGGCAGGCGCCGGTGACTATCGTGACGGAGCCTATCCTATCCACGACGGGGAACCCGTCTGGGGTGCAGGGCCGGTAGCCGACGACCATGTCAATAACCTCGAACTGGCCGAGCACCTCCCGCGCCCTCTGTAGCACCTTCTGCGCGGGGCCGTGATCCTCGGTGCCGTCTAGGTCGAATCTGCCGGTGATCTTCGTCCACTTTGAAAGCGGGACGACCGCGACGCCTTTCGACATCTCAATGAACATCTTCTCAGTCTTGGCGTTGGTCCGGAAGCCGTAGCCCTTAAACGGCGCCACAGGCACGCCGAATTTCCGCGCCCAGTACCCCGCCGCCACGACGACGGCATCGGCCTGCAATACGTCGCCTCCCTCCAGCCAGACCTCCCCACCGGCCACCTCCTGCGCCCTCCTCTTCACGATCTGTACGCCCTCTAGCTCCCTCAGCATTCTCTCAATAAACGCGTCTGTGGCCAGCTTCGCTGCGTCGAGGTAAGCCAGCGCCTCCTTACCGCAACAGGTACCAGCCTCAACCTTGGGAGAGAGGGGGTCTCTCCTCGCCTCCTCCAAAGCCTTCTCCACGTCTATGCCCACCTCGTATAGAGGCTCCTCTGAGTAGTCAAAGTCGTTTTTCTCCTCGGCCAAGGCCCGGTATTGACGCCGAGAGAAGTCGCCCAGGGCCTTTATAGCCTCCCACATCTCCTGAGGAGGCTCTTTCCCCCACACCTTTAAATATCTAGAGATCCACCCCCAGTCCCACCTCTTTATCCGCGCGTCGCCCCGCAACACCATCGATAGGTATTTCCTAGGGTAGGACCGCACGTTGATCCTGTTAATGACGAACCGGGTGAATTCCAATATCCCAGCCGCGGCGCGAGACCAGCCGCCCACTTCCCCTTGCTCCACCACGACTACGTCAACGCCTTCGCGTTTTAGATAAAAAGCGGTGAAGAGGCCTACGATGCCGCCGCCGACAACCAATATTTTCATGAAGCAAAATTTTATACATACCATTATATCTATTCCCCATGAAATCGGCAATACTACCGGTTGTCGCATTGATTATAGGACTCGCTGTGGGTTATCTATTAGGCATGTACACCATGCCGCAACAAGCGCCTATACAGACTTCCCAAGCCTCTGGTCTATGTCCAGTGTCTGTTGACGCGATTAAGAAACGCGGCAAACTCATCGTAGGCACAGACGCCACATGGCCTCCTTGGGAGTGGGTGATGGGCGACAAGATAGTGGGCTGGGACATAGACATTGCCAGAGAGATAGCAAAGGCGCTCGGCGTCCAGCTGGAGATACGCGACATGAGGTTCGCCGGCCTCCTCGAGGCCGTCAGAAAAGGCGACGTGGATTTAGCCATAAGCGCCATTACGTGGACAAGCGAGAGGGAGAAGGTTCTGGAGTTCTCTATGCCTTACTACCTCGAGTCCATAGTGGTGGTGACTAAGGCCGCCCGCAACGACATAAACAAGGTGGAGGACCTCTACGGCAAGACCGTGGGCGTCCAGATAGGCACCACCCACGAGGAGTGGGCAACTGAGAACTTGGAGAAGCCGGGCAAGGCCAACGTGAGGCGGTACGACAAGGTGTATCCATACATGGTGGAGGTGTTGAGGAGGGGCGACGTCGACGCCATAATTCTGGATAGATCGATCGCCGTGGCGCTTGTTAAGAAGTTCCCAGACCTCAAGATAGCGTTTGAGCTCCCGGGCTCCGCCGGGTACATCTCCGTGGCGATGCCTAAATGCGCCCGGGATCTGAAGCTGGAGGTTGACCGGGTGATTGAAAACTTGATGCAGACGGGGAAGCTGGACGAGATGTTCCAGCGGAACTTCGAGCTGTTTCTACAGTCCTAAAATTTTAAATACGGCCCCCTTTTTCCGTCCGTGCCATCGACAAAACCCCCAAAGGAGAGGCCGTATGGGAAGAGCAAGATAAGATGTGTGAGATGCGGAACTAAGGAGGCGGTCATCAGGAAGTACGGGCTTTATCTATGCAGGCGTTGCTTCCGCGAAGTGGCGCCCCAGCTGGGCTTCAAGAAATACTTTTGAGAGAAATGTTTTTAAAGCTTAGGGTTGGCGGGGGGTTATGGTGATGCTTGATCTGCTTTCTAACGCGTTGATTCAGATAAAAAACGCGGAGGCCATGGGGAAAAGGCAGGTGGTTATTTGGCCGGTCAATAAGCTGATCTACTACGTCTTGAGGGTGCTTCAGCGCTACGGCTACGTGGGTGAGGTGGAGTACGTTGACGACGGAAGAGGCGGCAAATACATCGTCCAGCTGTTGGGTAAGATAAACGACATAGGCCCCATCAGGCCTAGGTACCCCGTGAAGTACCGCGAGATAGTGGACTGGGAGCAGAAGTTCCTCCCGGCTAGGCAGATAGGTATTCTCGTGGTCTCCACCAGCCAGGGCGTCGTGTCCCACATAGAGGCTAAGGAGAGGAAAATCGGCGGAGTTCTCCTGGCGTACGTCTACTAAATTTTAAATAGTCAACCTGTCTGAGGGTTTCCGTGTCTAGCTCTGTCTCTAGACCTAGGAGGGAGCTTCCGCCGGCTTTGCGGAGACTGCTGAGGCTGAGGCTTCTGCTCAAGAGGAAGAAGCCGGATTTCGTGCGCATAGATCAGTGGCGGTATAAGAGGATTGAAGACAGCGGGTGGAGGAACCAGAGGACCCTCGATAACAAGATCAGGAGGAAGATGAAGGGGTGGCCCAAGCCCGTTGAGGCCGGCTACAGGAAACCCGCCGCTGTACGCGGCCTGCACCCCAGCGGCTTCGTGGAGGTTGTCGTGCACAACCCCGAGGAGCTTGGCCGGCTGGACCCGAAGATCCACGCGGTTAGGATCGGGGGCACAGTCGGCGTTAGGAAGAGGCTGGAGATAGTCAAGAAGGCTAGGGAGCTGGGCTTCTACGTTTTGAACCCCGGGAAGAGGGTTGAGGAGCTGTTGAGATCGGGGAAACCGTAGCTATATATCTATCTCGGCTATATATGGGCTTCACGTCTCTATCGACGGGAATAGTACAAAAGGCGTGGGCAGATCTTTAAAAACTCGTCTTTTTCCTCTGGCGCAAGAGTGCTGGGAGGGGGAGCGTTTGTGAGGTGTAGGAGGAGAGTGCGGAACGTGAAGGCTGGCCCTAGCCCGCCACTCCCGTCTCGGAGCACTGGGAGGCCCTCCTTGATGGTCTCGCTCGGGATTAGACGTCTCGTGGCTGGGTACATGGTTAGATTAGTCTTACGTATTCTCTCGCCGCTGTGGTGAATGCCAGCAGGCCCTTGGGGCGGTATACCTCTCTAATCTTGTCCTCATACACCTCGTACCGGCTGAACTCCAGCTCCAGCTTGACTTCCCTCACGGTTCCGTCTTGTGCGCAGTACGCCTTTGACGAGGTGAGGGAGAGGCACACATCTGAGCCATCTCTCGCCGCGTAAACCTCCACCGCGTAAGGGTGGAGAATGCTCATCGGCCTTTGTTTTACCACCTCAACCATCCACGGGAATCTGCGCATAACCTTGGCGATTTCGACTAACCTCTCCCTAAGGTCTAGCCACTTCCTCACCCACTCCGTGCCAAACGCCCCCGGCTCAGGCCACTCCCGCAGAAGCTCCTCCACGGGGTCGATCTTGATAACTAAAGCCGGCTCAGGCGGCTCCCTAAGCCTCTCCACCTCCCTCCTATAGTCTCTTAGCATCTCCTCAACACACTCCTCCACCGCGCGGCAATACGGCTGATCCAGCCTCACCCCGTCCACAACGACGCCGCAGAAGACGTCGTATTGATTAACCCCACACCCACCCTTACATACTCATACCACAGTCCCACTTCAAACCGCCCACTCAGCTCCCACAACGCGTCAGCCACTTGTTGCCTAATACACCCACCCACATCCTCATCCCTCCTTCTCCTCCATTTCTCCTTCGCTCCCCATGTCCTCCTATCCCTTGAGTGAACCCACACGCGGTACTTTATACACACGCCTCTTTTGCATCCTTCAGCATTCAGCATCCCCTCGTAGAGGCACCCGTCGTTGGTACACCACTCCCGCGGAGGAGGCTCATACTCCACGTACTGGAGGACACCCAGCTTCTGCGGCAGTTCAAAAACGGCGGCCGTGGTTTTGATTTTCTTAGCCGTCACCGTCATATCCACTCCTTCAAGGCTGTTAAGACCTCCTCCACCGCCGCCCTCTCGATTAGGTAGGTACCCTTTTTGAACCGCCTCGCGAGCCCCTTCTCCACTAGGCTCATCATGAGGCTGTGCACAGCCCTTCCACACCGCCTATCCACTCCGCATATATCCCGCGTCCTCATGGCGTATGCCGCGTGGCTTTCCGTATACGGCTCCGGCGAACAGCGGAGGCTGGCGGCGGAGTTTGTAAGCTACGTACTCCGGAGGGCGGAGAAGGCGGGCAAGGGGGTTTACGAAAAGGCCACAAGGATCGTAGACGAGGGCAAGGAGAGAGGCTCCCTAACGCTAAAGGGCTTTGAGATGGAGGTCGAGGTGAACGGCGAAAAATACAAGGTGAAGGTCATAGACGGAGAAGCCGTTGAGGAGAACAGAGGCGGCAAAAAGTTGCTAAGGATTAAGATAACGGCAGAGGTGGACGGCGTGCGGCGCAACTACGAGATAACATACGGCAGGTATGGGAAAGACAACGCGGCGGTGGGACGCGCCTACGCCAGCGCCAAGGCGCCTGGGGGCAGGAAGGCAGACGCGGAGAGGTTCACCGCCGTAATAAAGGCCATTACGGGCAAGGAGCCTAAGGTGTACCAGAGGAGCTACGGCAAGATAGAGATCGTGTGCGGCGGGGAGCATCTAGACGGCTTCGCCCGCTACGCCGAGCTTGCGGACGCCATAGAGAAGTGGCTGGAGGAGACAAGCCGCCGGTAGGGCGCGGGTTGATTACAGCTGAAAAGGTCGGAATGGATGAAGGATTTTTAAACGCTTTAGAGATCCGCTTTGTCGGCCTGGGGCGGTCATTTCACCGCTCCTTACATCTGATGTCAACCACGATTCGCTCTCCCGGACCAAGCTCGCCGCCTTCACCGGCGCCTCCAAGCCCTACGGCTTGGGTATGCCGGGAGTTGTTGACAAAAAATATATATACAGCCTCCTCTGAGCGGTAGGTATGGTCGACGTGAAGCGATTGGCGGCGGACATCCTGGGCGTTGGGGTAAGCAGGGTGAAGATCTCCCCAGAGGCTGTGGATAGGCTTGACGAGGTTGTCACCAAAGACGACGTGAGGGCCTTGATAAACGAGGGGTTGATATGGGCTGAGCCTGAGAAGGGGGTTTCCCGGGGGCGCTGGCGCGTTAGACACATGAAGAAGAAGCAAGGCAGGAGGAGGGGTCCCGGTAGCCGCGAGGGCAGGAGGACAGATGAGGAGGAGGTGTGGAAGAACAAGGTCAGAGCCATGAGGAGGTTTCTCAACACGTTGAAGAGGCAGGACAAGCTGGAGCCCGCCGTGTGGCGCCGGCTGTATAGGATGGTTAAGGGCAACTACTTCCGCGACCTCGGCCACTTGAAGACCTACATAAACGAGCACAAGTTGACAAAGGAACCTGTGAGGTGACATGGCGAGGGGGTCCAGATACAAGGTTCCGTTTAGGCGGAGGAGGGAGGGGCTGACCAACTACCGCAAGAGACGCAGGTTGATCATATCTAGGAAGGCCAGGCTCGTGGTGAGGAAGACCAATAAACACGTCATCGCCCAAGTAGTCGCGGCTAGGCCGCAGGGAGACGTCACAATTGCAGGAGCCGACACCCGGGCCTTGGCTAAGTTTGGGTGGAAGGGCGACGAGAACAACACGGCGGCGGCGTATCTACTTGGGCTTATCGTGGGGTACAAGGCCAGGGCCCGCGGCGTGGAAGAGGCCGTGTTGGACATAGGTCTCCACAGGCCGGTCGCCGGCGCTAGGGTGTTCGCGGTGCTCAGAGGCGCGCTGGACGCCGGCTTGGAGATACCGCATGGAGAGGAGGTTCTGCCAGACGACGACAGGGTCAAGGGGGCTCACGTGGCTGAGTACGCAAAGAGGCTCAAGGAGGAGAACCCGGAGCTCTACAAGGCGAGGTTCTCCCGCTATCTACAACGCGGCTTGGAGCCCGAGAAGCTCCCTGACCACTTCGAAGAGGTGAAGAAGAAAATCGTGGAGCACTACGAGAAAAAGCTGGCAAAGGCGGCTACGCATTAATTTTTAAATTCCAGCGTCATCACCTGCAGAGTGCCGCTGGAGCGCCGCCGCTGGCGGCCCCGTGAAAGGCGGTTCCCCGGCTTGAAATTTTAAATACCAACCATTATAGGGGACACGGGCCCCGGTAGCTCAGCCCGGTCGGAGCGCCCAGGGGCGGAGCCCCGTATGGGGCCTGCCGCGCGCAGGCCTTGTAGCGACCCCGCGAGACAGCGGGAAGTCCCGGGTTCGAATCCCGGCCGGGGCTTATACTTATAGCTCCATGTCTGCTCTCCCCCGTGGATGTGATTGTTTCAAGAACTTTGGTGGAGTCTAGGCGTCTGGTGTCTCAGCGACATGTGAATCCGCTTGGTACGCTCTACGGGGGCTACATGTTGGAGTGGGTGGTGGACGCGGGGACCGTGGCCGCTATGAATTTCGTAGAGAGCGACGTGGTGCTGGGGTTCCTGGATAAGATGCATTTTGTGGCACCTGTGAGGCTTGGCGACGTGTTGGTGTTTAGGGGATGGGTGGTGGGTGTTAGGCGTGGTAGCGTAAGCGTCTTGGTGGAGTCTTATGTGAAGAGGGAGGGGGAGGTCAGGCTAGCCACGGTGGGCCGTATGATATTTGTCAAGGTAGGCCGGGAGGGCCGGCCGGAGCCCGTGGGGAGGAGGGTGGCGTGTGAAAGAGGGTGGGAGGGGCTGTGTCGGTATTTCCAGGAGTGGAGGTCGGCCGCAGATGCGGTGTTGGAGGTGGAGGGGCCCGCCGCGTCGGGCGACTGGCGCCTGGTTTCTCACTTCTTGGCTATGCCGGAGGACTCCCTAGACGGGGTGTTGATGTATGGCGGCCGCCTCCTCTTTAGGCTGGACGAGTTGGCGTTTGTCGAGGCGTTTAGACTCTTCCCCACAATATACGTCACCGCCAGCGTCAACAGGATCGTCCTCAGGAGGCCTATTTACGTGGGGGACATAGTCTCGGTGAGCACCGGCGTCACTTACGTGGGGTCTACAAGCGTAGAGGTTGGGTTTGTTGTGAAGGCTTTTGGACTCAGGGGGAGGCGCCGAGTTGCAGATGGTTACTTTACTTTTGTAAATATGGCCGGTGGAAAGCCAAGCGAAATTGGGGTGGCGCCCAGAGGCGACGCGGCGGCTCTCCGGAGGAAAGAGGAGAGCATAAGTGAGGCGCGTCAGCTCAAGATGTTGAAGCCTCTTGAAGGCGACGTTCCCTGGCTTCTTCAATTATTCACAGGTTCTCGATAATGGTGCCAAAGAGCCTCTGGGGGTCGTCTTTCAAGGCGGAGACGTAGTAGAGCCGTTGCGCATTCACCCACCTAACCGCGTCTTCCCCCTCAATCATATAGCCCAGCTCTTCAGCTAGATCAGTTTTGTTTCCTATTACAATTTTCTTATGAGGCGGATAGCGGGAAACCCACGTCTCTATGTCCCAGAGGGCGTGATAAGAGGCGGGATCCACTACGCTGTACATATAAACAATCAGGTCTAGCCTCGTGCCGAAGGTCCTTACGGCCTCGTAGTATCTTCGAGCCACCTCTACGGCGTACTGACCAGGAGTGTCCACTAGGTACAGCCTAACATCTTCCGTCGCGAGTAGATGCGCGCCAGGCCGCCTCGTTATTCTCGGCGCCTTTGTTATGCCAAGTAGGCGGTATATGTATGTTGTTTTGCCGACGCCGCCTACGCCGAGGAACACCGCAGACTTAACCTCCTTTCTTCTACGAGACATATGTAATGCACATTTCTGAGTCTTTATATATGGCTTTTCCACCCTGGCCGCATCCCTCTCCTCGGCCGAGGTTTAAAGCATCTGCGAGGAGGTCTGCAAATATCCCCAACGCGCCTGCGAAGTTGACCCTGTATATCTTCTCGGCGGCTTCTCGCATCTTTCTAAGGTCTACGTCTCGGTGGCATATCACTGTGAATGAGAAGCGGCCGTATTTATCGAGGGGCAGGTCCTCTACGCGGCCAACTTCAAAACTTACATAGAGCGAAGGTGCCATCGACTCGCCGGTCTTGTCCAATTCAAGCGGCAGTATCGAGATCCTCTCCTCCTCCAAAGACAAAACCTCCCAATGTTCGTCTAGGATAACTAAGTCGGCCCCAGTGGCCGCCGAAATCTCTGTGGAGAAGCCGCAGGGGAGCCAGCCCGCCACGAGGACAAGCACCCCTTTTCCAAATCTACTCGCCGCCTTTATGCGTAGCCTTTGAAAGAGGGCTGTGGTTGCGAAAAGCGCCTCGTAGTTCAGCTTCACCGAGTCGCCAAGTAGACGTGGGATGATGACCTCGTCAAATACTGCGCCTAGCATGCGGCTTGAAACTGACGGAGGAATTTTGTTTGTCCGCCGGTATCTATCGCCGCGTTTAACAAAGTACCCCAGTTCTGCGAGTAGTTGATATACCATGCCGAGCGAGTCGTCGGCCTTTACCTCGCCTTGCTTAAGTAGCAGACGTAGAAAACGGCTTCCAGCGACGCTTGCTTCAAGAGCTGTAGCCACGTTAATAGGAGGGCGTGGGTATTTTAATATACAATGTTAAAATCCCAGCGTTAAATACAACTGTAGCACGGGATTCATGTATATGTTCAGCCGACGCGGTGGCGCTACCCATTTTAGACTAGGCGACTTCAACGTGGTGGCTGCGCCAACCCCCGTGGCTGAGGAGGTGGAGAAGAGAGTTAGGAGGGGGGATTCACTCCTGGTGGTGGGGCCGCACGGCGTTGGGAAATCCATCACTGTTTTCTCAATGGCGTATAAGGCGGTGGAGGAGGGCGCGGTGGTGATAGACCTGGCCTCAGACACCTCCACCTTCGCCGAATACCTGAGGCTGGCGAAGAAGGCCAAGTGGGCCTTCGCGGTGTTTGACGCGTTGCCTCCGCAGTTTTACTCGGAGCCCGAGATCTGGTCTGAACACGCGGCTCTTTGGCGCGATAGTTGCGGCAAGATATTGTCGAGGGCCGAGTACGTAAGGCGCCGGGGCTACCCAACCGTCGTGGTTCTGCCAAGAGAGCTGGCGGTTAGGTGCAGGTCTGAGCTTTCGCGTTTTGAAAAAATCGCGGTGAGGCCCGACGCCGATGTGGCCGAGGAGATCTTCCTCCTGAATTCCGAGGTTTACTGCGGCGATGACTACGCCGGCGAGGTCGTGGCCCGGATCGCCAAGTGGGGCGAGGGCTTGGGCTACATGGCGTTGTACGCCGCGAAGAGTCTCCAGTACTGCGACGAGGAGCCTGACGGCGTTGTGGAGAAGGCGAGGCAGGCATATGTGGAGAGGCTTGCCGCCCTAGCTAAGGCCCTCTACGCGTCCACTTGTCCTGGGGCGAGGATCTTCGTGAATTTAATGGCTTACCGACATCTTCCGCCGCTGATTGCTTCTCAGACCGTCCACTACGACGTTGTTGAGTCTAAGGTGAGGATGCTTGAGAAGCTTCTTGCGCTTATCGACAAAGTAGGCGGGCCGCATAGAGAATATGTGAAGATACTGGCGCTTCAGTCTGCAGAGGAGCTTAAACGCGTCATGAAGCCGACCTGGCCTCTGAAGGCGCTGGGGATAAGCAGTGGGGCCCTCTACGAGGAGGCCCTGTCAAAGGTAGCTAGGGAAGTGGGTGAGCAGTGCGGCGCCGCTCCTAGGCAGATCAACCTGAGGACGTTGGTGAAGGCGTACGTCACGGCGTTTGAGGCCTACGACGACCTCGCGAAGTCTATCGTCGCCGTAGCGCTGGGGGAAACCCCTTGCATAGGGAAGATGAGGTTGCTGTGCCGCCGCGGGGTGCTCAGCGGCGAGGTTCTAGATGCGATTCTAAATCCCTACAGGCTGTCGGTGGAGTTGCCTCCGGCGGCCGCTGAGGGGCTTGGGCAGTACGCAGGAAAGAGGGCGGAGGATGTGGACGAGAGGGGGTGGATGGAGGTTTTGAACTATCTCTACGACGCCGCCAAGCGCGGAAGAAGAGTGGACCTCAGACCTTTCAAAGACTACGTACTGCAAGCCCTCTCCCATGGGGGACATATCACTAAAAAGCTGGCTCTGGCCTTGGTGGAGTCCACATCTGTGGTTCCCGGCGACGTGGCGGCTCAGGCGTTGGTAACAGCCGCGGATCTCGGCGAATCTATCGAAGGGCTCTTGGAGAAATTCGTGGAGACTGTGGGGGACGCGTCGCTGATATATGAAAAATGCGGCGCAGACTGCGGAGACGTGGTGGTGGAGGCGGCCGTGGCCTCCGCGGCGCGGCTGGCGAAGCACAACCCCTGTCTGGCTCTTAGACAGCTGGAGGTTGCGGTGGCGGGGGCGGGCTACGGAGATGTGGTGAACCGCTACAGACCGCATGAGACGTGTAAATCCATTTAAAACGGCCCCATGCCACCTATGTGGAGAAATATGTACGTAAATACGGCGACGCGGCCCTCATCGCTGAGTTGACAAAGACGGTTAACACACACGGCGAGGCTAGGGCTCTCTTCAGCGCCGAGGTGGCGGACTCCCTCGCCCAAATCGTAAAGGCCGCCGAGAGATACATAAAAAACGAGTCGGCTAGGCTCGCGGCGTCTCTCGAAAGGGTGGAGGCCAAGGTGTCCGAGTTCAGAGAGCTGGGACTAGGCGACGTGGAGGAGCGGCTAGCGGCAGTGGTTCGGGAATCCGAAGTGGTTATAGAGAAGCTCCGAGCCCGTCTCGACGAGATGAGAGAGGGCAAAGCCACCCACCTCACCCTAGACGAGGTGTTCGACTTAGTCAAGGAACTTAACGAGCTGTGGGATGTTACAAGTAGATTCGCCAGGTTCTACTCGAGCCTCTACAGCGACCTCTCGCCGCTCTTCCTCATGGTCACATAATCTTCGCAATACTTATAAACTTGGCTAATTAAGCTACCATGGAGAAGTTTAGGACCATTCTCGGCGAGAAGAAGGAAGAGCCTAAGAGAGAGCCGGCGGAGGTTGTTCAGGAGGTCAGACAGATGGCCGTGCAGACTCCGGCGCAACCCGAGCCCGCGGTTGCCCCTAGGGAGGCCACAGACGTGGGCCAGTTTATGCGGTTTGTGGCGTCTACAATCGCGAAGTTGCCTCCGGAGGAGAGGACATTTGTGCGGTTCTTAATAGCCCCCAAGGCCACTCCGCTGGTTATGAACGACAGGATGATAGACGTGATATTCAAAAACATCGACCTGCTGGAGGACCCCCACATCGAGGCCCTCAGCAAAACCATGTCGCCCGAGGACCTGGTCAAGCTGGCTGATAAGTTCAACTCTAAACTAGCGGCGTTGGTAGCGATACTGGCCGAGAAGTGCAGACCCTCCACACCCCCGTGATAGATGATAAAAGCTGGCACAGTAGCCTTCACAAGCTGTAAAGGAGGTGCGGGCAAGACCACCCTCTCCGTAAACACCGCCGCGGCCCTTCCCCTAAACGTCCTCTTGGTGGATCTGGGGGGCGGCGCCTCCCGCTTTTTTCCGGCATCCCAGATAGACCTAGAGAGGATCACGTCGAATGTGGAGGCGTATAAAGACGAAAGGACGAAAAACCTCTACGTGATCTCCCTAGCCATAGACCCAGCCTCCGTGTGGCGTGTGGAGAACCGCGACGAAATCTTCAACAACTTGGCAGAGGCGGTGAGAAAAAACATAGTGAAGTACTCCATAGACGCAGTTTTCTTGGATATGTACCAGCTGTCGAGGATCACCCCCGTCGAGGTTTTTGGGCTAGATAAGTCCGACATAGTGGTGTTGGTGGTTGAGGGTTACGAGGACTGCACGAAGCCTCTGGCTTTGGTGAAGAAGTTCTTCGAAGCCAGGGTGATTACATCAGGCGAAAGCCTCGCCCTTCAGGGCGGGGATGGGGAGAAAGCTTTTAAGAACGTGCGTTCCTATAGCTAGGCCCCCTGCTGGGGGCGTGTGACCCGCGGTGCTGGCCCGGGTAGCTCCATGACCCCGGCCCGAGGGGCCGCTAAAGGCCGGGCGAGGGCGCCGATGAGCCGCCCTAAGGGGAACCCCCGCCCTTTAGGGCGGGGAGGAGGTCAGAGTTTTGAATAAGCACGAAAGGGGTATCGAGTACCCCGGCGCCGCGTTAAAAATCCCGTTCTCGGCGACCTTAGATTACTACAACCGCCGGGGCCAGCTCTACACAAAACCTGTGGCTAAACTCGCAGAATACCTCTTGCAGGAACTCAAGAGGGTGGGCCGCACGCGGTGGTTTGAGTAGACGCCACCACAAATCTTAAAAAACTTAGGCGGCAGACTGTCGTGGATTTGAGAACGTTAGTGGCGTCAATACTGGCCTCAATCACAAGCGGAGACGCAAACTCCGTATATGCGCTTGCGCTGGTGGCCAGGGATGAACTGGGACTTAAACTCGAAATATCTCCCATAGCTGTTGAAGAAGCTTTGCGGCAGCTGACGGAGGAGGGCTATGCCGCCGAGTACGAGGAGATGACGCTGGACCTCTCGAGAAAAGTGAAGAAGTACATAATTACAGACAAGATAAAGGAGCTGGCTAAGCCCCTCCCCCCAAAGACGCAACAGCTGGCTAAGCTGAAGTACGTAACGCCCACGTTTTACCACCTGCTTAACCAGCCTACTAAATAGCCCACCACAATAAATATAAGTCTGTCTGCGCTTCAAAGCGTGAATTTTACAGTTGCGCTGATTCTCATGCCGCTGTCGCTGTGGATGTTCTCAGTTCTTGTACCCATGAACGCCGCTGTAACAGTCGTGCCGAACCTCCCCGCTCTATGTAGCCCCACCTCGCCGTCGCAGATCCAGGGCCCCGCCACCGCGGAGATCATCTGCGTCAACACACAGTTGAAGCCCGCGGAGGTGGCGGGCTGGATATACGTAGAGCCGGCGCCCCCCGTCGAGCCAGCTCCCATATATGTGCCTGAGGCGCCGGTAGCCGCGGCGGCTGTCGGCGTCGCGGCCGCGGCGGGTCTTAGCCATCTCGCCACAAACAGGAGGGAGTGGTTGCTGGCGCCGCTACTCCCAATAATCAGCCGCATTAAAAAAGCCACCGCCGACGACTCCATTAGACGCGAGATACTAAGCCAAGTAGAGCGGATGGGGGCGGCTACCCTTGCACAGATCGTGAAAGCCACGGGCAAGACCTGGGGGGCTGTGCAGTGGCATATATATGTGCTGGAGAGGGAGGGGAGGCTCAGAAGCGTGAGGGTAGGCCCCTTCACCTACTACTTCGTGAATCCAAAAGCCGCAGCCGAGGTCGTCCTCTCCTCTGTCGACCCCAGCAACTTCACGCTGGAGGACAGAGAGAAGCTGGATCTACTCGCGGCGGGTTAGAGCGTCCAACCCGCACGTCCCCTCGTCTGCGGACAGATTCTCCAGACACAGCAAGAAGAGCCCATGGAAGCCCCGGCCGGGATTTATGGGCGGGTTCTCCCTGAACCCGGGACCTACGGGTCTGCAGCCCGCCGCTCTGCCGGACTGAGCTACCGGGGCCTAGGTGCCGTCTATGCATGTCCTTTTAAATTTTTGGGCGCCTCCGCTCCTTTATCTTAGCCTCCTTGATTTCGTAGTAGCCCCACCCGCCTGGGTGCCAGTGGATCTCTCCGCTGACGACGTCAAGGGCCACTAGGGGGCTCTCCACCACAAACGTCTCGAACTCCCCGCCCTCCCCCACGGGGGAGAAGCCGTATCTCCTGCTCAATGTAATTATCTCCTCGGCCGTGTCCGGCGTCACGACCCTGCCGAGGTGTTGCGGGCCGAGGCCCATCGCCATGGCGGCGGTGATGAGAAACCGCATGTTCTCAGCCTCCTCCCTCAGTAGGTTCTCCTGGTCGTAGCCCCAGAGAGGCGCCATGTGGATCAGCCCCAGCCGCTTCGCCACCTTGTCCACACGGCTTTTTTGATACACCGACGCCACGGCGCCCGTCACGAGGCCCTCCAGACGGCACTCCCGGACTAGCCCCTCCATGTGTTGCGCCAGCTCCTCAACCTCCCTCTCCTTCTCGCCGCTTACCTCCACGAGGTGCTGGGGAACCCCCATGGCTTCTCCGTGGAGGAGGCTCCACCGGATGTTCGCCGTGTGGAACATGTAAGAGTCCTTCCTCTTGGCAACTGCCGTTATGAGACAGACCACGTCATGTCCCTGGTCGAGGGCCTTCATGGTGGCGTAGTGGCTGTCTTTCCCGCCGGTGTAGAGGACGGCTACCCTCATTTCCTTAAGCGCCTTATGAGTTGCTCGGCGAGGGCTATGGCGTCTAGGGAGCTTTTAACCGCGACGGCCTCGTCCTTATTCACGCCGGGTCCCCTCACTGTGCAGACTAGGCGCCGGGTCTTCGGAAACCACAGGAAGTAAACCTCGTAGTTGCCCACCCTGCCGTTTGCCCACTCCATGAGGCCGCCGGCTTCGCCGTGGCTGTCTACGGCGTCGAGGATCTTGGAGACCTCGGCGTGGAATGCGCCTATGAAATGGAGCAGGTTCACGGAGGGGTTTTTGTAGGGGGGTTAAAAACTATATTTTGGTGCAGCGGCTTTCTCTCTCTTGTTTTAAGTCGCTTTTCACCTTTGGCGCCCCGAATCTACATACGTCTATATAAGGCGCAAGGACGAGGCACATACTGGTTATGAAATTTCTCAACCTAGTCCACATGTGTGTAGGAGACGCCGGTTTAATAAAAGGGTTTCTCTAAATGCATTTTGTGCCTAGCTAGTTTTGCCCTGCCTGGCCAATATGGCGGCTTGAGCCGCGGCCAGCCTTGCCAGCGGGACTCTGAAGGGGGAGGCGCTTACGTAGTCCACCTTTGTCTTGTGGAAGAAGTGTATAGACCTGGGGTCTCCGCCGTGTTCCCCGCAGACGCCGACTTCTATAGCTGGGTTAACCTCCTTGGCGGCGGCGGATGCGTATTCCACAAGCTTGCCGACGCCCTTAACGTCTATGGTCTCGAAGGGGTTGGCGTCGAGGATCTTCAGCTCTAGGTACTGCGGTATGAACTTGTTCTCCGCGTCGTCGCGGCTGAAGCTAAACACCGCCTGCGTTAGGTCGTTTGTGCCGAAGCTTATGAAGTCTACGTGTTTCGCTATCTCGTCTATCGTTAGGCATCCGCGCACCGTCTCTATCATGGTTCCAATCTTCACGTCTAGCTTCACGTCGAATTCCCTCTCCACGTCTCTAAGCGCGGGGAGTATAGCCCTCTCCTTTACGTAGATGATTTCTCTCACGTCGGAGACCTGCGGGATCATGATCTCCACTACAGGTCTGTAGCCCTCTTTCTTCAACTCGGCGGCGGCCTCCAGAATGGCTTTGTTTAGGTAGTAGTAGAAGTCTGGATGGGTCACGCCGACTCTCACGCCTCTGTGGCCGAGCATCGGGTTTGCCTCCTGCAACGTCTTTATGCGGCGGTACAGCTTCTCCAGGCTCGACGCGTCTTCACCCCGCATCTTCCTCTGGTGGATCTGCTCCAGGACCTCCTCCGGCTTAGGCAGGAATTCGTGAAGCGGCGGGTCGATAAGCCTCACTATGACCGGTAGCCCGTCCATTATCTTAAACACCTCCTTGAAGTCGCTTTTCAACACCTTGTAGAGCCTCTCCAGATGGGGCCTCCTCTCCTCCGGGGACTCCGCCAATATGATGCTCCGCAGGGGCTCCAGGCGCTCTGGCTTTCGGAACATGCGCTCTATCCTGAGCAGGCCAATGCCTTGTGCGCCGAATTTCCGCGCAATTGCGGCGTCTTCCGGCAGATCCGCGTTTGCCCTGACCCCCAGGCGTCTGTGCCCGTCGGCCCACCCCAAAAGCTCCTCGAGCTCCGGGATGAGCTCGGCCTCTATGGTCGGCACAGTGCCCATGTATATATTGCCGGTATGTCCGTCGATTGTGACCCAGTCCCCCTCCCTTATGACTACATCGCCTATCTTCATGTACTTCTCCTCCTCATGTATCTCGACAGCCTCCGCGCCGACCACGGCAGGCTTGCCTATGGCCCTGGCAACCACAGCCGCGTGGCTAGTCATTCCGCCTCTGCTCGTCAAGACCCCCACAGCTACGTAGAAGCCGTGCACGTCATCCGGCTTGGTCTCTACCCTAGCCAGTATTACGCGTCTGCCCTGCGCCGCCCATCTAACGGCGTCGTCTGGGTGGAACACCACCTGGCCTGAAACCGCGCCGGGGCTCGCGGGCAGGCCCTGAGCCACGGGCTTCGCCTTAGCCTTGGGGTCGATCCGCGGGTACAGCAACTGCAACACATGGTCGGGACTTACGCAGAGGAGGGCATCCTCCTTTGTGATTACCCCCTCTTTTGCCATGTCCACAGCTGTTTTAACCCTGGCCAACGCCGTCATCTTGGCGTTTCTTGCCTGCAGGAAGTAGAGCACCCCCCTTTCAACCGTGAACTCCACGTCTTGCACGTCTTTGTTGACTTTTTCAAGGAGTTTCACGCCACGGTAAAGCTCCTCGTAGAGGTGTGGAAACCTCTTTCTAAACTCTTCGATGTCCATGGGGGCCCTTATGCCGGCCACCACGTCTTCGCCCTGCGCCACCGGCAGAAACTCGCCGTAGAGCCTGTTTTCCCCCGTGGCCACGTCTCTGCTAAACACAACGCCGGTCCCCGAGTCCCATCCCACGTTTCCGAAGACCATAGTCACCACGTTGACGGCGGTGCAGTCCGCGATGTCAGGCGTGATTTTTTCAATTATTCTGTAGAAGATGGCCCGCGGGCTCATCCAAGACCTAAAAACAGCCTTGACAGCGAGGCGCAGCTGCTCCCACGGGTCCTGTGGGAAGCCTCCCCTCTCCCGCCTTATGACCTCCTTAAACCTCTCCACAACCTCCTTCAAGCCCTCTAGGGGGACGTCCGGGTCGTCCTTAACGCCGTACTTCTTCTTCATCTCTTCCCAGGTCGAGGAGAAGAGCTTCTCGTCTATTGAAAGCACGATTTTCCCAAACATCTGAAGGAATCTCCGGTAGGCGTCGTAGGCAAACCACTCGTTGCCGGTCTGTTTAGCCAAGCCCTTGACGGTCTCGTCGTTAAGCCCTAGGTTAAGGACCGTATCCATCATACCCGGCGTAGAAACCGCCGCGCCACTTCTAACAGACACAAGCAACGGATTTTCGGGGTCGCCGAATCTTTTGCCGGTCTTCCTCTTCAGCTCCTTCAAGTATTTCACTATCTAGCTCCACATGTTTTCTGGTAGCTCCAGGCTGTCGATGACGGAATGTAGTTTCTTAATCGCCTCGTCTCTTACCTTGGGGGGAGGATTTTTGAGAAGTACCGCCTCAAGTTGCGTTATTTCGCCTCTCCTCGGCTCGTAGAACTTTTTACAAGCCTCTGTGGTGACTATAAAACCCGGCGGCACCCGGAGACCAAGCTGAGTCATCTGGATAAGGCTCGCGCCCTTCCCGCCAAACAACTTCTTGTTCTTATAATCAGCCTCCTCGAAGCTGTATACGTACTTATGCATATACTAGTGAAATTAGGGATATTTAAAGATTTATTCCATATAAAAATTTAAAGAAGATTTAGTATTGATAAAGAGTAATATAAATATTTGTTTGGGAATAATTCTGTCATTATATATAATGTTAATTTATTCTCCACATGCCGTTTTCATCAATGTAAACTCTACCCTCTCTGCTCAGCTTTGATAACACCGCCCTCACCGTGGTCATCGTCAGCAACACGTTCTCCCACCCATGCTCAGCCGCAGAGGCCTTAATCACCCTCACCGAAACGGCGGTTAGGTCCCCCGGTAGCGCGTCAACCACCAGCTTAACCGCCCTCTCCACAGCCGCTCTGTTTGTCTCTATCATCTCCACGATCCTCCTGCGGCTAGCCGCCACGGGGCCGTGTCCCATCACCAGAATCTCGGGCTCTAGCGACTTGATGCGCTCTAGCGACGCCAGAAACGCGTCGACGTCCATGAGGTAGGGCACGCCGTATTTCTCCAGCACCTTCTCCCCAAAGAGGGCATCGCCGGCGTAGAGGACCCCCTCGGCGTAGAAGCCCACATGGCCGAAGGTGTGTCCTGGCAACGGCACGACCTCAAAGGGGCCGACCCGGTCGCCTGGCTTAACCAAGCCGGCGACCTTCAAGTCGTTGCCTTTATACACCGCGTTTTCTATATAGACGCCGTGTGTGAAGAAGAGCCGCGCCTTGACGCTGGAGACAAACAGCTCCTCGCCCCAGGGGGCGTAGACCTCGGCGCCCTCAGGCGTGGCGGTGAGGTGATCCGCGTGGAAATGCGTCAAGAGGACGACTGGCGTGTTGCCTACCTCGGCGACGATTTCGGCCGCCCTCTCCGCCGGCTGGCCAGGGTCGACGATGTATCTCCCGGCGATTAATGTATTGGGCGTCCCACGGAGGAGTTTTATCCCCTTCCTCAGCTCCATATGTCTGCACCGTGGGCAGTATATATTTATTTGGGGATGATGCCTACTTCATGACATTTTCTATCGTAGCCACAGACGGCGTCGACGTGGGTGTGGCTGTTGCCTCTAAATTCGTCGCAGTAGGTGCATTTGTGCCCCACGGAGAGGCAGGGGTAGGCGCCGTGGCCACTCAATGCTATGCCAATCCAAGACTGGGCAAGGCCGTTCTTGCGTTGATAAGACAGGTGTTGACGGCGTGGGAGGCCGTGGAGAAAGCCCTGGCGCAGGACCCCGGTAGGGAGCAGTGGCAGATAGGCGCGGTTGACATAAGAGGCAACGCCTACGGCTTCACCGGCGGGGAATGCCCAGAGCACGCAGGCCACGTAGCTGGAAGCGGCTTCGTAGCCTCTGGCAACATCCTCGCAGGTCTGCAGGTTGTCGAGGCTATGGCCAGGGCTTTTGAGACGCATAGGGGGGAGCTGGTGGATAAGCTACTTGCGGCGGTTGAGGCGGGGGGAAAAGGCGGGAGGCGACAGAAGAGGCAAGCAGTCTGCGGCGGTGCTCGTGTTGAGACCAAACGGCGGCTACCTAGGGCTCAGCGACGTGTATGTGGACATTAGGGTAGACGAC
>Ga0081478_125053_pt1 | contig 21051 bp, 13 predicted proteins | sample OctSprmetagenome_FD_70983 | JGI IMG/M metagenome (GOLD analysis project Ga0081478, IMG submission 70983) | Hot spring and microbial mat streamer communities from Octopus Spring Streamers, Yellowstone National Park, USA - T=80-84 v2 (version 2) | ecosystem: Environmental > Aquatic > Thermal... | reverse complement strand
ATCATCGCATCCTTCCCACAAATCACTCACTGGGAACTTGACAACGAGTATGACCTTTCGGCGGAAAACAGGGAGACGGAAGAACGAATTGAATGGCTCAATTATCGGGCGTTCCACAAGGCGTTTGCAGAAATCATTGCAGCAATCGGCGGCGGGAATTTGGTCGCTGTTGAACAGGGTCAGGTTGGCGTCTACCCCGAGCGGATTCGCAAGTGCGTTGAAAGTGGCGACTTTGAAGGCATCAGCGTCGTCAATGTCCACCATTATTGTGGCTCCGACCCACCAGAATTGAACACGGTCAAAATCTCTGAGGGCGGAGTTGTCAGAAAAGTCGCATCGTTTTTTGATTTGCTTCGGGAAGCGAAGCGGGCAGCAACAAGCGATAGGAAGCAGCGACAACTTTGGCTGACCGAGTTCGGTTGGGACACGCTCGCTGGACCGAAGGTTTCAACTTTTGAGCAAGCGGTCTACCTACAGCGAGGTTGGCTTCTGGCTCTCGCTGCGGGTATTGACAAAGCCTTTTGGTTTTACGACTTTGACTCCCCCGAACCGAAACAGTTTTTTGATGGTTGCGGTTTGTTAACCGCAGACGGTCAGCCCAAACTTTCGCTTTGCGCTTTATCCGCCCTGACTCACTTGCTTCCCAATCCCCGATACATCGGAGATTGCAACGCCGGTTCCGGGACTCAGGGATTCGTCTTTGAAACCGATGGGAAATTGGTTTTGGCTTTGTGGTCAATTGACAGCGATTTGGGACCAATCGTCAAATTTGAAACAGGTCAGCCATATGATTTCCTCGCGAACCCGTTGAGCGGGAAAAGTTTCCAACTCAGCCGCGCACCTTTGTTTGTCGTGGGCATATCGCGAGACAGCGTTTGGTTCAAGCAAACGGCATACAGCCTTGAGACTGCATATTTCGTGTCTGTCGCTGCCGGCGACAGTTTCTCAGTTCAAGTGCGGGCGAAAAATAACCGCAGCACTGACATAAACTCCACCGTCCGAGTTTTGGCGCCAGAAAACTGGCAAGTTGACAGAGACCATGCGGAATTCAAAGTTCCCCCAAACGCACAATCGTTTGCTGAGTTTGTCGTTTCAGTTCCAGCGAAGGAACCCGTCGGTGTCAGGGAGGTGCTCATCGTCATTGAGGAGGATGGGCGGAGGTTGAAAGAAGTTCGGGTCAAGGTTTTCGTGCTCAAACCGATTGCCCTCAAAGTCCTACCGATTGAGGGAGGACCGGGAGAAGCGAACTTGAAAGTTCAGTTGATGAACAACTCGTCCAAACCCGCCAGCGGCACTTTGAGTTTTCGGCTGCCAAAATCGTGGCGAACGGAACCCGAGTTTGTGACCGTTGACAATTTAAAGCCCAATGAGGTGAGAACTGTTGAAGTCAAATTGCACTGGACGAGCGATTGGCAAATCGGAGAGAGCGCTCAAGCGGTTTTCGGCTCGTTGGGGCAATCACTCGCTTGGGATTTCATCGTGCCCACATGTTTCAAAATCCACCGAGCACCGAAGGTCAATTTGGATGGGAAGTTGGACGAATGGGGAGAAAAGTGGGCTGTTCCCTTCTGGCTGCTTCGCTCAACCTTCGGTGAGGCGAACGCCCGAATTTACTTGGCTTGGTCAACCGAAGGGCTTTATGTGGCTGCCGAAATTCACGACTCAGTCATCAAAGTGACCGACCCGCGCAATTTCTGGATGGGCGATTGCCTTGAGTTGTTCATTGACACCAGAAACGACAAGCGACCCCGTTCATTTGAGCCCGGCGACCATCAGTTTTGGTTCGTGCCGCTGATTGACGAAGGACGGGTTTACGCCGGTCAATGGAAACGGGGAAACGAAATCGCAGAAACTCGCTACGACCTACCTGTCAAGGGAGCGGCGCGAAAGATAGAGGGCGGTTATATCGTGGAGTTTCTCCTGCCCGCAAGTTTCCTTCAAGGCTTCAAGCCCCAAACCGGTGCTAAAATCGGACTGAACATCAACCTGACGGTGCGTGGCAAACATTACGACCGAGAGGTCTATTGGCATCGTCAAAAGGATTGGAGCGTTTTGCATTCGCCGCACCTCTGGGGCACTGCGGAGTTGTGCGAATGAACGAAGTCCCAAAAACTGAAAGGAGGTTCTGAAGGATGAGAAGGCGAGAGTGGCTGAATTTGGGGAAGGGATTGTTGCTCACAGCGGCGGCGACAAGTTTAGGCGTTGCCCAGCAACGGGGCAAGAAGCCCATTTATGTCCTCGCTTGGTCGGAGCGAACTGAGCCAAAAGAGCACTACCCAGAAGGTCACAATGGCGTTATTGCTGCTTTCCTGAACAAAGACCCCAATATCCGAGCGGAAGCAGTGAGTTTGAATGACCCAGAACAAGGCTTGCCACCTGAGAAATTGCAGCGGTGCGATGTTTTGATTTGGTGGGGACATGTCCGACACGGCGAGGTCAGGGACGACATCGTTGACAGGATTGTCAAGCGGGTGAAGGATGAAGGGATGGGCTTTATCGCTCTCCATTCATCGCACTACGCTAAACCCTTCCAACGACTCATCAATTCTCCCGGTCATCTCGGTGGCGTCGGGCACGGTCGCGAGGAGCACATTTGGGTTGTCGCTCCCAACCATCCAATCGCAAAAGGCATCACCCACTTCACCTTGCCTGACGAAGAGTATTACGCCGAGCCATTCCAGGTTGCTGAACCTGAAACCGTCGTGTTCATCTCAACCTTCGGCTCGGGACATTGGTTCCGAAGCGGACTGACATGGAGCGTCGGCAAAGGGCGAGTTTTTTACTTCCGTCCCGGACATGAAACTTTTCCGACAATAAAGGACGAACGAGTCCTCAAAATCATCCGCAACGCCGTCTATTGGTGCGCAAGGCGTAGCCCATAAAGTTCCCTGTTTTGAGCCACGCAACCCCAGCGAAAACGACGAAGGAGGTGGCAGGGATGTCGTTTTTAGTGCAGGACGGTCAAACGGTTGTCTTCATCGGTGACAGCATCACTGACTGTGGGCGACGCGATGTTGCAGCGCCGTTGGGCAACGGCTATGTGAAGTTCATCGCTGACCTCATTGCCATTCGCTATCCCGCCATGAAGGTCAACATCGTGAACAAAGGGATAAGCGGCAACACCGTTGCCGACTTGAGGGAGCGATGGCATGACGATGTTTTGGTGCTCAAACCCGACTGGGTCTCAATCCTTATCGGCATCAACGATGTCCACCGCACTTTGCGGGACGAACCAACCGCTGTCCCACCTGACCGCTACGAGCGACTTTACCGCGAATGCCTATCGCTAACGAAGGAGCGCACGACGGCACGATTGGTGCTGATGGAGCCGTTTTACATCAGCACGGACACAGAAACGGATTCGTGGCGGACGAAAGTTTTGCGAGCGTTAGGCGAGTATCGGGCAATCGTGCGGCGGTTGGCGGACGAGTTCGGGGCGATTTTCGTCCCGTTGCACGACTTGTTCCAAGAACAGTTGCGTTACCGACCAGCCGATATGTTTTGCCCTGAGCCTGTCCATCCCAACTCTGTGGGACACTTGCTCATCGCTCACGCTTGGTTGAAAGCGATGGGGTGGTGAAGCATGGCAACCCAAGGGGAAAGTCCTCGGTAGTTGCCATCAACAGCGAACCAACTTAAACTTTTTCTGGACAGCAAACTAAAAGCGTTGTTGGAGGTGGCGAGGATGGCGAAGGCGTGGAAATGGTTTTGGATGTTGGGTTTCGCGGCGCTGATTCCTTCGGTGGCTGCGTCTCAGGATGTGGTAGGCAAGTTACAGAAATCGTTCCTTCAGCCGCCCCCTTCAGCCCGACCCCACACTTGGTGGCATTGGGTCAATGACAATGTGACGAAAGAGGGCATCACTGCCGACTTGGAAGCGCTGGCGAAAGCTGGGGTCGGTGGAATGCAAATTTTCCATGTTGATGTCGGTGTCCCTTCAGGTCCTGTCAAGTATCACAGCCCCCAATGGTTTGCTTTGTTCCGACATGCTGTCCAAGAAGCGGCAAGACTTGGCTTGGAAGTTTGCGTCCACAACTGCGCTGGTTGGTCAAGCAGCGGCGGTCCTTGGGTCAAGCCCGAGCACGCCATGCAAATGGTCGTGACGAGCCAAGTGAGAGTGAAGGGACCAACGAAGTTTGATGGCAAATTGCCGCAACCTGAAACACGAGCAGGCTATTACCGCGATATTGCCGTTTTGGCTTTTCCGACTCCCAAAGGCGAATTGCGAATTGAGAACCTGAGGGCGAAAGCCGCTTATGTCCGCGCCAACAACATCGTCCCGGCAAGGGACAGACCTGTCCCGCCCGAAAGCGTCATCAAGCGAACGAGCATAATCAACTTGACCGACCGTTTGCAACCTGACGGGAGGCTTGTTTGGGATGTGCCTGAAGGTGATTGGACGATCTTACGCATCGGTCATACACCGACGGGCAAAGACAACCACCCAGCAACCCCCGAAGGGCGTGGGCTTGAGGTTGACAAGATGAGCAGAGAAGCGCTTGACGCTTTCTGGCAAAATGCCATTGCCCCGCTGCTCCGTGAAGCAGGACCGCTTGCAGGCAAAGTCTTCAACAATGTGCTCGTTGACAGTTACGAAGTAGGCTGCCAAAACTGGACGCCCAAGTTCCCACAAGAGTTTCGCAAACGAAGGGGTTACGATTTAACGCCTTTCCTGCCCGTCTTGGCAGGCTATGTCGTTGACAGTGTGGAAATCAGCGAACGGTTCCTTTGGGATTTCCGCCGCACGATTGCCGACTTGTTCGCAGAAAACTACTACGGCTATTTCGCAGAGTTGTGCCGAAAGCATGGCTTGCTCTTTTCCACCGAGCCTTACGGCAATGGACCTTTTGAGGACCTCGTTTGCGGTGGGCGAGCGGATATTCCGATGGGCGAGTTTTGGGTTGGCGGTGGGGCGATGGAGACTTGCAAAATCGCTGCTTCCGCTGCCCATGTTTACGGTCGACAAATTGTCGGTGCGGAAGCCTTCACCGCCACGCCTGAACAAGGTCGTTGGCGAAACTCACCCTTACATGCTCAAGGCTTTAGGCGACCGCGCCTTCTGCGAAGGCATCAACCGTTTCATCTTCCACACGACCACCCATCAACCTTGGCTCAATGTTCTGCCGGGAATGACGATGGGACCTTAGGGCTCTCACTTCGGTCGGACTCAAACTTGGTGGAACAACGCAAAGGCTTGGATGGATTACCTTGCCCGTTGCCAACACTTGTTGCAGCAGGGGACTTTCGTCGCCGACATTTGCTTCTTTGTCGGCGAACACGCTCCCACTTCAGCGCCCTATAGACCTGACCTGAAGGCGCGAGGCTACGATTACGATGCTTGCCCCGCAGAAGTTTTGATGAAGACGAGTGTTCGCAATGGACGGTTGGTTCTGCCCGGTGGAACGAGTTACGCCATTTTGGTTCTGCCAGAAGCAGACGCAATGACTCCCCAACTCTTGCGGAAGTTGTAGGAACTCATCAAATCAGGTCTCGTGGTGGTTGGTCCAAAACCCAATCGTTCGCCGAGCCTTCAGAATTACCCACAATGCGACGAAGAAGTCCAACGGTTGGCTAAGGAAATTTGGGGCGACTTGGACGGGAAGAAGGTAACGGTGCGAAATTATGGCAAAGGCAAAGTCTACTGGGGCAGGTCATTGGAGGAGGTCCTAAGGCTTGAAGGCATCAAGCCGGACTTTGAGTTCAAGGGCGACGAGTTCACTTCAATCGCTTGGATTCACCGACGAGTTGGCACCGTTGACATTTACTTCGTCGCCAACCAAAGGGAAAGGTGGGAAGTCGTTGAATGCACATTCCGCGTGAGAGGCAAAGTGCCAGAAATTTGGCATCCCGACACGGGCTTGACTGAAATAGCGCCCGCTTTCTGGGAACGAGCGGGGCGGACGGTCGTCAAACTCAGGCTTCCACCTTACGGTTCTGTCTTCGTCGTGTTCCGCCCCGAAACGAAACCTTTTGATTCGGTCGTAGCGTTTCGGCGCAACGGAGCGAACGCTTGGTTGCCGGAAAGACCTGTAACGCGCAAACTTGAAATCCGAAAAGCAATTTACGGTGTCTTGAACGACCCGAACAGGTGCGTTGATGTGACCAAGCAGTTGCAAGCGATGGTGCGCGAAGGATGGCTGATTGTTCAGGCAAGCAACGCCATCGCTGGTGACCCTGCTCCCTTCGTTGTCAAGCAGTTGAGGGTTGACTATGTGATTGATGGTGAAGAGAAAACGGCAATCGTGACTGAGGGTGAAGTGCTTGAGATTCCTGAAGGGGCGGAGTTGTTCGTCCGCTTCCCAGCCGATTTACGAGTCAACTCCAAAGGGCAAGTGGAATTGCTGGCGTATCAATCAGGAACATACGAAATCCAAATGCGTTCGGGCAAGGTGAAGAAGGTTACCGTCAAGTCCGTTCCAGAACCTTTGAGCCTTGACGAAAACTGGGAAGTTGGCTTCCCGCCCAATTGGGGCGCGCCAGAAAAAGTGAAGTTTGAACGGCTGATCTCTTGGACACGGCATCCCAATCCCGGCATCAGATACTTCTCCGGCACGGCAACTTATGTGCGGGAATTTGAAGTTCCAGCCGATTGGATTGGCAAGGACAAAATCATCGCGCTTGATCTGGGAATGGTCAGGCACATCGCCGAAGTTCGGCTCAACGGTGCATTCGTCGGCGTCTTCTGGAAACCGCCGTTCCGGGCGGACATCACGAAATTTGTCAAAGTTGGCAAGAACACGCTTGAGGTCCGAGTTGCCAATACCTGGGTCAACCGACTCATCGGCGATGAGGAGTTGCCCGACGATTGTGAGTGGCATCCAGACGGTCGCTTGAGGAACTTCCCTCAATGGTTCATTGAGGGCAAGCCAAGACCTTCAGGGCGATTGACTTTCACGACATGGAAGCACTACCGCAAAGGAGCGCCTTTGGAAGAATCGGGGTTGCTCGGACCGGTCCAAATTTTCCCTTGTGTCCTCATCAAACCTTGACAATCTGTGGCTTTAACTCTTGAGCCGAGCCGCTCCACCGACTTTTGTGCTAAAATGGCGATAGCATCAAGTTGCTGAACGGAGATGAAAGACATGAGCAGGGCTGAATGGGTCGAGACGGCAATAATCTTTGTGGCGTTGGGTTTGCTTTGGGTGCCCATCTTGGGCTTGCAGCAGTGGTGGCTTAGGGCTGCCCTTTGGGCTTGTGTCCCCGTTCTCCTCGTTATTGCTTGGAGGCGTTGGAAGCGTTTCAACGAAGCCCTCAAAAGCATTCAACGGGAGGACGAAATTTTCCGCCCCCTCCCGCCCGAACTGAGGGAGCGACTAAAGTAGCATCTTTCGCTGACGATTGCCATAATGGCAGTTGGAAGAGCAAACCAAAAGCGAGGGTGATTGCCATGTTGGAAGTCAAAGTGGAGACAGTCGCACAGGACCTTTTCAACCGACCGGTCGTGATTCTTCGCGAGCCGGAGAGTAATCGCGTTTTGCCCATTTGGATCGGGCAGGCTGAAGCGTGGGCGATTGCCTTGGAGTTAAGGGGCGAGAAGCCTCCCAGACCTCTCACCCACGATTTGATGAGGAACATGCTCGAGCAACTCGGTGTCCGTGTGGTGAAAGTCGTCATCCACGACCTGATTGACAGCACCTACTATGCGACTATCTACCTCGAACACGAAGGCAAGTTCCACGAAATAGATTCCCGCCCCAGCGATGCTTTAGCGCTCGCTCTCAGGACCGGAGCACCCATTTACATCACCGGCAATGTCATTGAGTCGTTGATGGATTTGAGCATGGAGGACGAAGAAAGCGAAAGGAACGAACTCGAACGCTTCCGCCGGTTGATGCAACAGTTGGAAGAGGAATTGGGAGAAGAGGCGCACTGAGGACTAAATACTGGCGTTGCCGAGTTTTCGCTTGACCGACTCAAGCGAGACAGTTTGACCTGATTGCCAACTCTCCCAAATGGCTTCGTGGACGAGCATAACTTTCAGCCCATCTTCAAAAGTAGCGAGCGGATATGCTTCCTTTTCCCCCTGAACCCACGCTGAAAAATGCTGGAGCATCCTGTCAGTGGTGTCAGCCCTCACAATCTCTGTTGGTATCACATCGTTCACCCGTTCATATCCGCCGCTCGGCGAAAAAGTCCACCTGTTGACTTCCACCCCATTGCTGACTATTCGGGCATTTCCCTTCTGACCGATGATTGCGTGGGTGGAAGGCAAGCCCCATCCTCCCATGCTCCCGTAAACCAAACCTGTGAAGTCACCAAAATTCAGGGTAACGCAAAGGGTGTCAATAGCGTCGGTTGAGGTCACCGCGTTTCGCGTTGCGGTAGCAAAAACGCTTTCTGGTTCCTTGCCCGCAACCCACAAGACCAAGTCCAAGTCGTGGGTCAGGAAATCAACGATGCCAGCCCAAGGCTCGGGACGGAGATAGGCTTGAGGCATTATTCCGGGGTTGCGGCTTGAGATGATGAGCAAGGGTTGCATTTCAAGTCCAAGTTCGCGCCACTTTTGAAAAACGGGATAAAAACGCAACTGATACGAAATGGCTCCGCAAACCCCTCTCATTTCGGCGAGTCGGACTAACTCCCACGCTTCGGCTGCCGATGTGGTCATCATTTTCTCAAGCAAGACATGTTTGCCCTCGAGAATCGCCCTCCTTGCGATGCTAAAGTGGTGCTCCACTGAGGTGGCAATGTAAACTGCGTCCATCTCGACTTGAGCCAACATCTCCTCGAAATTGCGGAAAAAGGGGACATTCAATTGCTCTCCGACCTCCCTCGCTCGTCCCTCATCGATATCGCAGACGGCGACCAACCGAACTCCTGAGATTTGAGTCATCAGGTGAGCGACACTTGCCCCCCGTCCACCACACCCGACAACGCCGAATCGGAGTGCTTCCATTTTGCGACCCTCCTCGTCTCGTTTTTGGTTTCCCACCACTTTGGACAGCCAAGAAGCGGAGTTGTTAGGGCTTGACGGTTATTGATGCTCGGTTTCCCCTGTCAGCGGAAAACCCTTTCAGGAGAGGGGCTCTAAGGGGGCAAAGTCCAGAGCCAACCTTTTCTCACCGATGGCTCGGTCATCGAACCTAACCACAACGATGGGCAAATTTTCGTCTGGCTCGATAGCAACGATAGTCCCAATCCCAAACTGCTGGTGCTTGACCTTCATGCCTACTCGGATATCCTCGATTCGCAACCGATTCTTCAACTCGCCAATTTGTTGCTTCTTCGCCACTAATTCGCTTGCCTTTCGAACTGGAAGCCCTCTAACGATTTCGCGGACATCAATCTTCCCGCTTGGCGCAACGGTTGGTTCCTTCATCCTTAGGAAACCTTGCGGTATCGGCACACCTCTCCACTCATCCAAAAGGGAAAGCGGCACTTCGTTCAGGAACCTTGAAGGTTCTGTCGTCGCGTATCTCGCTTCTCCCCATTTTCCGGTCAGCCAACCCCTGCGTTGAGCGTATGTCAAGAAAGCGCGTTCTTTGGCGCGAGTTAGCGCCACATAGAAAAGCCTTCGCTCCTCCTCAAGTTGCCACGAGTCATCCAAACTCCTTGCATGGGGGAACAAGCCTTCCTCCAAGCCAACAACGAACACGACTGAGAACTCCAAACCTTTTGCGCTGTGGGCAGTAATGAGTGTAACGACATCACTTTGCCAATTCGCCTCATCTTGAGGGGACAAAAGCGCCAATTGTTCCAGAAAGCGGGGCAAAGTTTGGGATGCGGGTTCCTCTGGGAACAAGCGCTCGGCGGCAGCGACCAACTGAGCCAAGTTTTCCAACCTTTCCTGAGCCATCAATTGTCCTTCCGTTCGAACGACATAATCGGCGTAACCGATGACCTCAACCGTGTGTTGGATGAATTGCGGCAGGGGCATGGTATCCATTTTGGACTTGAGCGACTTCACCAAATTGGCGAAACTGCTGACAGCCAACCTCGCCCGTGTATCCAAAAGCGCCAGTGCATTGCCGCTCAAGATCGCCTCCAAAATCGGGATGTTGTGTTGGGAAGCGAATTGCCTCAACCGTTCTATTGTCCTCTCGCCGATGCCCCTCGGGGGCAAGTTTATGACCCGAAGCAAACTCACCTCATCGGCAGGGTTGACAAGAATTCGCAAATAGGCGATGATGTCTTTGACCTCTTTGCGCTCGTAGAACCTAAGGGCACCGACGACCCGATAGGGGATGCCCCATCGCAAAAAGGTTTCCTCAAAAGGACGAGATTGGGCGTTGATGCGGTAGATGACTGCGAAGTCGCTGTAGCGATATTTGCCCTCACGAACCCATTCGCTCACAATACTTGCAACGAACGCTGCTTCTTCAAAGTCGTCTTGCGCCCTGAAGAGCACAACGGGTTCGCCTTTTTCTCGAACCGCTTTCAGCCTTTTCTCGTGGCGGTGCTTGTTGTGGCGGATGACATGCCAAGCGGTGTCCAAGATAGTTTGGGTGGAGCGGTAGTTTCGCTCTAAAGTGAAGATTTGCAAGTCGGGAAAGCGTTTTGGCAACTCAAGCATCAACCGGACATCCGAACCGCGCCAAGAGTAGATGTTTTGGTCGTCGTCGCCGATGACGAAGAGGTTGCGGTGCTTCTCTGACAAAAGCAGTGTCAACTCGTGTTGAGGTCTGTTGACATCTTGATACTCGTCCACCAGCACATGAAGGAAACGAGTTTGGTAGTAGTCGGCAACTTGTGGGTTCTCCTTCAGCATCTTCAAGGCGAGCAATAGCAGGTCATCAAAATCAACCGCCCTCGCTTGGCGAAGTGCCTCTTGGTAACGACGATAGACACGGGCGACCACTTGCTGGAAAGGGGTCTCGGCAATTTCCGCTAACTCTTCCGGCGAAACCATCTCAGTTTTGGCGTCACTGATGGCTGAGTGAACGGCTGCGACAGAAAACCTGTCAGGGTCTATGTTGAGTTCCTTGAAGATGGCTTTTATGAGGCTTCGTTGGTCGTCTTCATCGTAAACGACAAAATCGGGGGGCAAACCAATCGCTTGACCGTGTTGCCTTAACATTCGCGCACAAGCGGCGTGGAAAGTTCCAAGCCACATGGCGTCAATGGCTTTGCCGACGAGGGTTTCCAGCCTTTGCCTCATTTCGTCCGCTGCTTTGTTGGTGAAGGTGACAGCCAAAATGCGATGCGGCGGAATTCGGCGCACCAAAAGCAAGTAAGCGATGCGGTATGTCAAAACCCTCGTCTTGCCGCTACCGGCACCGGCGAAAACCATTATTGGACCATCGGGAGCGGTGACCGCTTCCCTTTGCATCTCATCCAAGTCGGACAAAAGCCGTTCCAGAACGCTCATAGCATTCACCCTCAAACGCAACTTGAAAACTTCGCTCTCTCTGCCGAATTTCGTCAGCGCGATGAAGGGTAAGTTCGCTTCAACCTTTCCGCATACGCTTTCAGTTGAGCCAATCTCTCTTGAGGCGGCATCTTCAAGCCGAACAAGAATGCCCGAATGTTTGTTGGGAAGCGAAAACTTTCGGGCCACTTCGGGAGAGCCATTTTTATTGCCCTCCATCGGTGCTTCAGGACCTCTTCCCGCCACCTTCGCTTGAGAAAGTAGCTTGCTCGTTTCCCAAATTTTGCCACGCCCAGAAATCGCCTCCCTTTCTGGGAAAACTGACATGCGGAACTGTCAATATCTGAAGCGGTTTAAATTGGGCACGCCTTGTGGTAAAAAGATAACGGCTGCGCGCGCGTCTGACCCCGCCACGCTGCAACCACCGCGCCTGCCCAGCGCACCGACGCGCACGCAGCCAATTTTTTTATAACACATACTGCCGCAAAAATCAACCTAATCGCTCCCTTTCACTGCAACATTTCCTCAACCAAGCGGATTGGTAGACCGCCACAGGCGAGCAAGCGGTCATGGAAGCGTTGGAGGGAGAAGTTTGAGCCTTCTCTTCTCTGGCACTTTTGTCGCAACTTCAGAATCGCCATTTTCCCCGTCAGGTAGGAAAGAGGTTGCGTGGGCGAGGCGGTGTATCGCCTAACTTCGGCAACAGCGTTGGAATATTCAAGGTGCGCTTCATTGACAAGCCAGTTGACGGCTTCGTTGAAACTCATGCCTTTGCAATGAAGTCCGACATCTACAATGACGCGAACCGCTCGCCAGACCAAATCTTTGAGTTGGAACAGCCGAACTCGCAAGTCAGAAGTGTAACCTTGCTCCCACATCAACTCCTCGCAGTAAAGCGCCCAACCTTCAACGAACAAGTTGTTGCCGAAAACTTTTCTGACCTTTGACGGAGACCTCGCGGCAACTGTCAACTGCAAGTGGTGTCCGGGATAGGCTTCATGGATAACGGTGATGGGCAGAGCGTAGATGCAATGACCCCGCAATCTGTCCCTTTGAACTTCCTCGGGTTCTTTAGGGTCAATGGGCGTCACATAGAAAAGCCCCTCACTGTTTTCGTCAAAGGGCGCTGGCGGCATGTAAGCGGCATAAGGCGTCGTCGCCCGCTCAAAAGCAGGCGTCTCCACAACCCGCAGCCGTTCCCCTTCGGGGACGGTGACGATATTTTTGTCAACGATGAACTGCCTCGCTTTCGCCACTTCTTCTGCGTAAGTTTCAACAATTCGCTCACGAGGCGGATGGTGGTCCTTCAACTGCTCCACCAGTTCAAACCAAGGCGAGTTTGGGTCAATAGCGTTGGCGACTTCCGCCAATTCAACTTTAGTTCGCTCTAAAACCTCGCGCCCCATCGCTTCAAGTTCATCGGGCGCTTCCGAAATCAAGTGCTCGTCGCGAAGGAGTTGCACAAACAAATCAGTCCCGATGGCAAAGTTCCCTTTCGCTTCCGGCACAATTTTTTCGCGGAACCACGCTTCAAAATCTGTCAACGCAACTCCTGCCTCATCAACTGCCCGCAAGACTTCACGACGAAGCGATTCGTCAGAGAGTTGTTCCGCCGCTTGTGGGACGACGCTTTGAAGGAACGCCTTTGCCCCTTCCAATGTCTCGGCTGCTGTCTCAACATAAACCTGTGGGACTTGACTCGGTTGCAAGTTGACCTTCGCTTCATCCAAAACCCTTCGGAACTCCCTCAAACGGTTGGCAAGGCATTCCATCCGCTGAGGCAAAGGAGCGAAATCTCTGGCAACCAAAAGGTAAGCGCCGTAGAGGCAATGGTCAAGGTAAAGAGCCGGCTCCTTTTTGTGCCACTGAATTGCCTCCCAGTTGATTATTTGCCCGCGCACCCAAGCCAAAAGAGCCTTCCTGTCAGCGTCTTGGTCTTTGCTTAGGTTTCCGTTGAACTGTTCCAACTGTGCAGCGAAGCGCTTGAGCACGCTGATGTGCTGCTCAACGGTATCTGGTGCCAATGAGGCAAGTTTGTTGTCGTAATCGTGGATTCCGCAAGCGGTCGCAAACACTGGGTCGTCTTCCCACAGCGACCGCAAGATTTCGTCAACGAGTTGCTCCCACTCCGACATTTCTGCTCACCCCTTTTTGCGTCACTCCAAAACTTTTTGCCCTTGCCAATATCGCTTCCAGATTTTGAAGCCGATGCGACCGTAAAAGTCCACCAAGTCCGTCCAATCAATGACCATATCGGTCACGCCTCTTTGCTTGTTGTGCCAGACGCTATAGCAAAGGAGCGCCAGCCCGAACCCGCGACCGCAATGGGCAGCGGCGATTCCAATAGGACCGAGCCCTCCCCATCGTCCCTGAAGAAGCAGAAACCAGTGGGTGCTGCCTCTAAGTTCAATGCTTTCTGGGGTGAAGGTGTGGCAGAAGCCGATGATTTCGTCGTTTTCAACCACAATCACGATGTCGGATGGGTCACCGCCTTTTTCAAAGAAACGCTTGGTATCGTAGTGCCAGCCGCCGGGAAACTCGCGCCCAACAAATTCAACGATTGCTTGTTGCTCTCCATCGCGGGCGGGTCTTATGACCACTTTGGGATTTTGCTCCCGCAATCTCTTCTCAACCTCAGGCGGTATCTCGTAGTCAACCAACTGGCGCCGCAAGTCATAAGTTTCGCGCCAGCCGCTAAAGCCTTTTCGTTCAAGAAAAGTTTTCAAATCCGCAGCCTCGTTGGGAACGCCGGGAGTCAGGTGGTAAGGGTAATGGACGACGCTGATTTGCTTTGCTCCCTGATTTCTCAAAAACGCTTCAGCCGCTTCGTAAAGGGCGTTTGCCACGCCGCGCCCTCGGAATTCTGGGTCGACGCATAGAGCGCCGATGGAAGCGCGACCTTTGTAAGAAGCCAATTCAGGCGGGACTTCAGCGAGGTAGCGGGCTAAAACCCATCCGATAACCCTTGTGCTTTCCAGTGCCACCAAATTGCCCTCCCGCTGCAGGAAAGGGTCACCCAAGATGTTTTGCCGAAATAACCGTTCGGTCAAGGGATAATGATTGCCGATGCAGCGGTTCCACAACCCAATGACTTGCTCCGTCATTTGAGGCTCAAAGGGAACGATTTCCATCACGCTTCAACCTCCAAACCGCGCCCCTTTCGTCATTGCCTTTCCTTTAGCATGCAGCACTTTTTGTATTTCTTGCCACTCCCGCAGGGGCAGGGGTCATTTGGACCGACTTTCCGGGCTGTTTTAACGGGCTTTTGTTTCGCTGCCCGCCTCGTCCTCGTAGCGGTTCCGCCTCCGCTATCGCCACCGTCACTGCCGCTGACTTCGCTGACCACATGAACACGCACTTGTTGAGTTGCAGCCGCTTCTTCAACGACAGGTTCAGCGTAGAACACCCACCTCAAAGTTTCTTCCCGAACCCTTTGCAGCATGGCTTGGAACATCTCGTAAGCCTCTCGCCTGTATTCAACCAGTGGGTCTTGTTGGGCGTAGGCTCGCAGGTGGATGTGTTCACGCAGGTAATCCATGTCTGCGAGTTGCTCCATCCACTTTTGGTCAATGACCCAGAGCAAAAACCGCCGCTCCCATTCCCTCATCAATTCTTCGCCCAACCGCTCCTCCTTCTCCTCGTAGTAGTTCACGCAAGCATTGTAGAGCCTTTCAACGATTTCGTGCTTAGGCAAGCCCCGCAAATCTTCAGGGCGGAAGAAGAAGCCAACGGGCAAGAATGGATTGAGGGTGTTGAGCAAGCCTTCGTAATCCCATTGGTCAGGCGGAAGGGTGTCGGGAAGGTAGATTTCGGCGTAGTTTTCTATGGTCTTTCGGGCGAAGTCCAGAATGTTTGCCCTCATGTCAACGCCTTCTAAGATCTTGCGGCGAGTGGCATAGACGATTTCGCGTTGAATGTTGAGGACATCGTCATACTGCAAGACATGCCGGCGAATTTCAAAGTTGTGCCCTTCAACGCGCTTCTGAGCGATTTCAATGGACTTGCTGACGACCCTGCTGATAATCGGCTCCTCCTCAGGCCAGTTTTTGAGCCACGGGTGCTCACTCAGCCCTTTATCGCCGTAAAGTCGCCACAGTTCGTCCTCAAGGGAGACATAGAACCGAGAACTTCCTGGGTCTCCTTGTCGACCGCTGCGACCGCGCAATTGGTTGTCAATGCGCCTCGCTTCGTGTCGCTCCGTGCCCAAAACATGCAAGCCACCCAAAGCCTTGACAGCGTGGTATTCCTTGTTGTGCACGAACTCAACATCGCAGTTGGGGTCATCACAAAGTTCCTCAGGGGCATTTTCAGGATCAGGTTTGCCTCCCAAGATGATGTCAACGCCGCGACCTGCCATGTTGGTTGCGACCGTAATTTTGCCCAACCGACCCGCTTCGGCGATAATTTGAGCCTCCCGCTCGTGGTGCTTCGCGTTCAAAACATTGTGCGGGACGCCATCTTTCAGGGCTTCTTCCAACCGAGCGAGTGCCTTGTCCATGTGCTCTTCGGGAATTTTGATGAGTTCGGCGAAACGCTTCAAGTTTGCAGGGTGAAGCGGGTCTGGATCAATGCCCAATTTCCGAGCGAGGGTTCTCAACCTTCCGATTTCCAACTCTTCCAAACGCTCATTGACCACTTGCCTGATTTGGTCTAACTCCTCACGGGTCAGTTGCTTTTGGTTATGCATCGTCCATGCCCTGTCCAAAACCAAAGTGCACAAGGCAAGGGCTTGAAGGTAGTGGGGCGATAATCGTTCGGAAATCAACTCGTTGACCTCAATGGAGCGCGTCCCAACGAGCACCGGTCGCTGGATGGCGTAAAGTTGCAAAATCTCCCGGACGACACCGCGATACTTTTGCTCCTGCGTCTTGTAGACGACATCGGGATAGTCTTTTCGGATCATGGGCTTGTGGGTTGGGATGACGACGACAGGCATGCCGTAAATCTTGATGAACTCCTGTTCCTCGGTTTTCGCCGTCCCAGTCATGCCCGCCAGTTTGAAATACATGCGGAAGAAGTTCTGCAAGGTGATGGTGGCGATGGTTTGCATCTCTTGTTTGATGGGGATGCCTTCTTTGGCTTCAACGGCTTGGTGCAGACCATCACTCCAGCGCCGCCCCCATTGGAGCCGCCCAGTAAATTCATCAACGATGATGACCTCGTTGTCCTTGACGACATAGTGGACATCGCGCTTGAACAAATGATGGGCTTTGAGAGCGTTCATGATGGCGTGATAGATGGCGAAGTTTTCCGGCGCTGACAAGTTGCTTATGCCCCAAAGTTGCTCAACCCTGCGGACGCCCTCGTCGGTCAAGGCGACGGTTCGGTGTTTTTCATCAGCGGTGAAATCTACTTCTTTGCGCAACTGTCGGACAATTCGGTCAGCCTTCTCAATGATGTCGGTGGGCTTCTCAACCATGCCGCCGATGATATGCGGGGTTCGGGCTTCGTCAATCAAAATGCTGTCAACTTCGTCAACGATGGCGTAGAACATCTCGCGCAGAACCACATCGTCAAGGCTGAGCACGAGGTTGTCGCGAAGGTAGTCAAACCCAAGTTCGCTGTTGGTCACATATGTGACATCGCAAGCATACATTCGCTTCCGCTCAGGCGTTTCCATGAAGTGCTGGATGTAGCCGACGGTCAAGCCAAGATACTCGTAAATCGGTCCCATCCATTCGGCGTCTCGTTTTGCGAGGTAGTCGTTGACGGTGACCACATGGACGCCTCGCCCGGTCAGTGCGTTCAAGTAAACGGGCAAAGTCGCCACCAAAGTCTTCCCTTCGCCCGTTTTCATCTCGGCGATTTTACCTTCGTGCAAAACGATGCCACCCATCAACTGGACATCAAAGTGTCGCATCTTGACGGTGCGCCGTCCCGCCTCTCGGACCATAGCGAAGGCGAGGGGCAAAATGCTGTTTAGGAACTCCTGTTCCTTCCTCTTGACAGCCAAATCCAACTTGGCAACTTCTTCCTCAAGCCTGAAGCGTTCTTCGGGCTCCTTGCATGCCCGATACTCGCGCAACTTGGCTTCGTATTGGGCACGGACTTCAGCGGTGTAGGCTTGAAGTTGTTGGCGGAACTCTTCGGTCTTGCGCGGGAAGTCCTCATCCCGCCATTTCTGGACTTCTGGCTCCAAAGCGTTTATGGCTTGGATTCGCTTCCACAACCTTCGGACTGTAGGCTTGAAGTTGTTGGCGGAACTCTTCGGTCTTGCGCGGGAAGTCCTCATCCCGCCATTTCTGGACTTCTGGCTCCAAAGCGTTTATGGCTTGGATTCGCTTCCACAACCTTCGGACTTGCCACTCGTTTGGGTCAAACCACTTCAACACTGGGCGCAGAATTTTGGACACAAAGTCCCACCAATCCATGTCTTTGAAGTCCAGCATGGTTTCTCACCTTTGTGCTCCGAAGTCTTGAACCTGCTCAATTGCAGCCAATGCGATTGTAGCGCAAGCGAAAGCGAAATGACCTGCAACGAAAGGATGCGGAATGCGATGTGCGGGGTGCAGGCAAATTTAAAGGCAACAAGCGATGTCACCAGTTCATGGGGTAGACATAGAAGTTGGGGACAAGGCAACCGACGACCGTCCACAATCCGCCGTGCAGGAAATCGCCCAAAATCAAACCGACGAAGAAAGGCATAAGCGCCCTATATGTCTTGGCGCCAAAATAGCGCAAAACGAAAGACTTGATCGCCCATGCAATCATGAAGGGCAGCCAAGTTTTGTTCATCGTTTCGGTGTTGGCGATAGCGTAACCGAATGGGTGCAGGGGTAGAGAAAGCAGATGAGCCCGCAGCGCCGTCAAACCGACAGTGAAGGCGAACCCGAAAGCGATGGCAGCGATTTCCCTCCAGTCAGGTTTTATTGGCTGGCGCAAGTAGCCTTCAAGTTGGTTGAAAGGTTGACGACCCATGTAAATTCGCCAAGCGTCCGCTTTAGCGGCTGCACCGAGTTGATACAGAACTTTCACCACGCTGACAAAAGCGAAAGGTGCAGCGACAATTGAACCAACAACCAAAGCCCAATGCAACTTGCGAATGGGCAAACCGACGGTTCTGGCGAACTTGACCGCATCAAGTTGGTGGGGCATCGGGAGACATCGCAGGTCAAAGGTCGTGATGTTTCGCAGGAAAGCCATTACCGTCAACTCTTTCGGCTTCAACGCTGCTGTGCCCAAAGTTGTCGTGACAATTGTGTTGGGGTCAACTTGCGGACCGAAAAGCCACGCATTGCCAATTTCAGCCCTCAACCGGGTCGCAGCAGCCATGTAAAGGAGCGACAAAGCCAGCAAGGCAAAGGCTGTGACGAACCTCATCCCTCCCGAAATCGCGAAAGCCATCAGGAAGGCAAAACCCAACAAGAACCCGAACAGAGCCCTTCGTGGTGCAATCGCATCGGGTTCAGTTTTGTTCTCAACCAACTCCGCCCAAATTTGCTTGCGACCATACCAAAGGCTCAAAAGTGCGATGGCGAGAAACGCACCCGCACCTTGATGCTCGGTGTATGGCATCACATTGAACCCACCGCGCCCAATTGCATCCCATCCGAAAGCAGCGGTTATGACCCTTTCAGCCTTGACAAAGATGTAAAACAGCCAACAACTCAGCGTCACTTCTGTGTTGAGCAAGTAAGCGATGCCGATGATGAAGGGGTAAAGCGACACAGGCGTCCAACCAATTGCGTTCCAAGGTCGGTCGGTGATGACCTTAGCAAGGTTGAGGACTTCGCCACGAACATCAATCAACGGGAGCGAAGGGAAATTTCGGCTGAAGGTGTTCCAAGTGCCTATGCCAGCAGCGATCGCAAGCCCGAGCCAGAACCCGCCAGAACGCCAAAGGGGCGATTGAGGTTGAGTGACCAAGATAGGGACTTGAGCGGTCGGGAAAGAGAGGCGTTCCCTTTCAACCCACTGACGCCAAAGCAGCATGACAAGGTAAAGGGTCGTCAGCATCACGGCAATCAAAAACGAACTCCAAACAACCGTAGGGACAAGCCAAGCACCCCAAGGGACACGGTCGCTGCCAGTGTAAAACGCAATAACCGCTGCCCTGTCTTGGGGGATGAACCACCAAGGGATGTGCGGTAGGATTAGTTCGCGCCAATTGTTTTCGGGTGAGGCGTAATAAATCGGCGCTGTTAGTGCCGGGACGAGAAAATGAACGCCACCCGAAGAGGCAATCCCCGTCGTGGCAGCGGCAATAGCGTAAACGGTCAGCAACTCGCCTTGAGATAGGGCAAAGGACGGGAAGATGCGAGAAACGATTCCGTTCAAGGCAGTGAGGAGCATCAGTGAGAAGAAGGCTGCAACGGGCAAAGAAGTGTTGGCGAGGGCAGTATGCCCCATCGTCCCTCCCAACCGAAACTCAGCGTGGTGAATCCACCAGATGAGAACAGGCACGAGAACGAGACCGAGAACGACCGCCCTCACCGTTATCCTTTCTCGTCTTTCCAAAATCACTGTCGGCTTGACCGCTGCTTCCATCTTCCCATCCCTACCTGCCGTTAGAACTCTTCGGCGCACCAATTACGATAGCACGGCTTATGCATCGCGTCAACATGCTGACCGGAGAAAGATACACTTGCCCTAAATTTGCAACTTACCTGACCTGAAAGTGCCCTAATCGGTTAAACAAAAAGAAACGAGGCGCAGTTGAGCGCCCCGTTCCCGATGTTCGCTAACCTACCGAACGCTTATCTTTCCGAGAGAGTTGATGCCTTGAGGCGCCGTAGATCGGCTCGGAGGACAGTTTGAATTTGCCTGCGGTTCAATCGGCTCAGAAGTTCCTGAGGGGCAATTCTGGGCACACCCAACCTATCAAGTTGGTAGTTGGCGATGGTGAGGAGGTGGCGGGCATAAGGGGCTTTATGGATGCCGAAACTGGCGTCACGCAGGACGAAGTAGTAGTTGTGGCGGGCTCGTTTGACCTCAATAGGGACTTGACCTTGAGGCGGCGCTGTCTTGCCCAGTTGAGCAACGAGGGCTGTGTAATCCCACAAGTCAGGGTCTCCAAATTGCTGCTGAGCCCATCGTCGGAGCCGTTCCCTTAAGGTAAACAGCGCCAGTTGGATTTCACTCTTCACTGCACTGGCACGAACTGAAGCATCAGCGGGGTTGTGGCAAGGAATGCAACCTTTATCGTAACTGACAGTCATAGTGTGCCGGCTATCAGGCATGTGGCAGTGGACGCATTGACCCGGTGCTTCGGCGTGAGCCATGCGGCGGATGGACATCGGCAAACTGGGGTCTTGCCCACCCGTCACACTCTCCACTCCACCGATGCCCACCAGCATGTTGAACTGGTTGCTTTCGTGCATGTTGGGGCGGGCAGTTCCTGTTTGAAGGGCAGAATCACTCGGGTTAGCGCCGCGCCCGTTGTGGCAGGAAGCACAAATGTGGTTAAAGGTCGTGTGCTGTTTGGGAGGCGTTCCTGGAGCGATGTCAGTGGTGTCCATATTGAACACACTGCGACGCAGTTGAACTTCCTTCCCTTCAATTGTCAAGTTGCCTGTAGGTCGGTGAGGGTCATGGCAGGTTACACAGGAAGCCGTTTCGTGGGAGACAGGTCGGTAACTCAGCAACTGGTCATTACTGAGAGCAGCAATGTCGGCATCTACCTGATCGCGCGAAATCCCACGAGCCAATTTGCCGTCTACCAGTTCAACTCGGAAGGGAGCACTGTGGCATCGGTAACAGGTAGCAATGTAAAGGCGAGGGTTGGAACCGACGAAGTTGGGGTC
>Ga0081478_139750_pt1 | contig 21300 bp, 26 predicted proteins | sample OctSprmetagenome_FD_70983 | JGI IMG/M metagenome (GOLD analysis project Ga0081478, IMG submission 70983) | Hot spring and microbial mat streamer communities from Octopus Spring Streamers, Yellowstone National Park, USA - T=80-84 v2 (version 2) | ecosystem: Environmental > Aquatic > Thermal... | reverse complement strand
AGGTGATGCGCCCTGTCGGTGCCTATCTCATGAAGCACAAAGACGTCCCAACCCCGCTCAAGAAGGCGCTCAGCCGCCCTAAACCTAAGCTCCGTCATCTCCACAAGCCCCTTAAACGCCTCCTCCTTCCTGTCAGTACGGTACTCTACGTCGAAGACGTAGCGGCCGAGCTCCGACGCCAGCTCAGGCGGGTAGGTCCACGGCCGCCCCACAGGAGTCAAGAAATCGCTAACCCACAGCCCGTAGGGCCTCGGAGGGTAGCCAGGCGGAAGGCCGATGACGACAGACCGAAGCCCCCGCCTCTCCCAGACGTACTGCTCCCGCAGGTCACGCGAAGTCACCACGTACCCCCGCCGCGACGAGCGATCCAGATGCCTAAACCCGTAGATCCCCAACTCACCCGGGTCCCGCCCCGTAAACATAGAAGCCCAGGCAGGCACCGTGATAGGCGGATCCACCGCCCGCATGACCCCCCACGACCCCCAAGACGCCACCTCCGCTAGGTTAGGAAGAGAATCCCTAAACCGCTCAAACACCTCAACCGGCATGCCGTCCAACGCCAACACAAACACCCTAGCCACGGCACATAGATCCGGCACATATAAAAACATTAATGCAATGCAGAAACATTAAGCGGTAAAGAATAAAAAACACCCAGGCGAGAAAAGACGTGCGCAGACACACAACCGTATCGATACCCACAGCCCTCTACAGACAACTAGAAGAAATGATACGCGGCACAGGATTCACCTCAGTCTCCGAATACGTCACCTACGTCCTTAGAGAAGTAGTGGCGCTCAAAAAAGGCAAAGATCCCCACCTCGCACCAGAAGACCTAGAACAAATACGCAAGAAGCTAGAAGCCCTAGGATACCTCTAAGGCGCAGAAACTATATATAACGGGGCCACACAGCCGCCGTGCCATGCGTCGACATAGACGACAAGCTGTGGGAAGCCCTACAGCGCGAGGCCAAGAGACGAGGAGAAGACCCACGCCAAACCCTCAAGCGGATACTAGAACTCTACTTCGGCTACGGCGAAGAGGAGGAAAAGGAAGTCATACGCCGCCTACGCGACCTCGGATATGCCTAAACCCAACATCGTCATCATCGTCCTCGACACCCTCCGCGAAGACCACGCCCAAGGCCTAGACAGGTTGCTCGACTACGGCTTCGTCAAATACCAAAACGCCATAGCCCCCGCCCCCTGGACACTACCCTCCCACGTTTCTATGCTCACCGGCCTATACCCCTCAGAACACGGAATACACGAAACAAAAGAACTACGCGGAGAAGAACTGATAAGATACTCACGACTAAGAATAAGCGCACTTGGACACGATATCCTGCGCAAGTATAAAGACGAAAACTACAACACTATATTAATCTCAGCAAACATAATCTTTGTTACGCCCATTGCCGGCTTTGAAGCTGGTCGCAACATACTCATAGACCCCATCACGTCTAGCATAGTGACAGATGATGAAATAAGCATAGATGCAGAAGCCAAAAAGCTAGGAAGCACAGCCAACTTTATTCTCTACAACCTAAGAAAAAGGAATATCCCCAAACTACTGAAGGCTGCTCAAATATACCTAATACGCCGTCTGAAGAGCTTTCCAAAATATATATCTGAACATTTTGTAAGGGAGAAAGGAGGAAGCCTCGCGGTTTCCCTCACCAAGACCTTACGTCTAGAGGAGCCGTTTTTCCTATTCGTAAATCTCATGGAAAGCCACAGCCCCTACTTTCGATATGGAGAAGAAAAAAAGTATTATTGCACAATACTAAAATGGCTATTGACTGGTAGCATAAATCCCCAAGACAGAAGATTTTGGCGCACCTACCCCCAACACGCAAAAAGAGCCACAAGAAGAGCCATAGAACTAGTAAGTACAATACTACAGAAGACAGACCACTCCAACACGCTCATAATCGTCACGTCAGACCACGGCGAACTGCTCGGCGACGACGGCGCTGGCCATATCTACTCCCTAAAAGATGGAAACATAAGAGTACCACTGTACGTCAAATACCCAGAGCGATGGAAAAAGAAAAAACAAAAAACCTACATTCCACTCACAGACATACCAAAGATACTGGATCCCTCCACCGACACCATAGGATCCGACCTAGCCATAGCCGAAACCTTCAGTGTACATAACCCAGACCGACTCTTCCAAAAATGTAGACTGGGAAACCCACCAGCCAACTTGTTTTATCACAAAATAAGAGTATTAGGGAATAAGGTAGACATCTTATTCAATAAAACTTTAGATCAAGTAGAATACGCCAAAGGCGAGCAGGCACAAGAAGTACTCAGAAAGCTACTCCACTAAAGACTGCAAGAGGGAGAGAAACTTCTCCACATTACCGACGCCAAACTTCTCAAAGACATACCTCCTCATCTCCTCCCTATCGTAGCGCGTCTCCAAGACCTTCGCCACAGCCTCAGCTACCTCCTCCGGCGACGGCGGCGCCACGGCGCCATATTTAATCACAATCTCGGGAATGCCGCCGAGCTCTGACCCCACCACGGGAACCCCAAGGCTGACGGACTCGACAGCTACCAGACCCAGAGGCTCAGGCCACACGCTAGGCAAAACCGTCGCACCTGCGCCGGCCATAAGCCGGAAGTACTCCCCCTCGGGTAGCTTCTCGAGAAACCTCACCCCCAGCCCAACGCCGTACCGCCTCGCCAACGCCTCGACCCATGTCCCGGCGGTCCCCGTCATGACAAGCTCAACATCAACCCCCTACTCCCTCAACAACCTGAAGACCCTAAGCAAGATGTGAGGACCCTTTTGGAGATTCGCTCCGCTTCCGTAAAAGATGCAGTTGCCCCGTCTCTCCGGCAGAGAAGAGACGCAACGCCGAGGCCTACGCGCCGCGGGGTTGTAAACCACCTCGACCTTGTCCCTAATCTCAGGCAGGTGAGAAACAACGACGTCCCGCGTGGCGTTAGACACGGCGACGAAAATGTCGACTGAGTCAACAAAGGGATCTATGATTATCTTCCACCTAAAGTAGTCTAGAGGCCCCTTACCGAAGGAAAGAAGCCAATACACATCAGCCTTAGGTTTGTCTAACAGTCCAATTTCCGCAAAAAATCTTGTCGCCGTCTGTTTGCATCGAGCCAATAGCCAAGGTGAGCACTTTCTGCCGCATACCTCGTTAAAGCCGTATGAAAACCAAGTAATCGGACATATGGGCTCATAAGAATGCAGATGAGCCACTACCGGCAATTTCTTGATGCACTTAACCCTTTTTGCGACGGCATACTCATTTCCGGCAATCCACACGGCATCAGCCCAGCGTACAAGTCGCTCAAAAACGCTATCTGGCTTCATCTGAAGTAATGTGCCAGCATTCCAACAAGGCAATCTATGTACCTCGACACTATCCAGGGACAGAGCGTTTTTACCCCCTAGACAAGAAACAACCTTTATCTCTATGTCATTTAACTTTGCAAAGAAAGATAGAAACTCATTAACTATTACTTGCGCACCACTGTACCAAATTCCATTAATCGTCACTAGAAGCCTCATTATAGCCCTGAACAGAGAAGCCTTATAAGTGGCGTCTTCACCCTATCCCAGCCTCGCCTACTGAGAAGAAACTCCCTAAACCTACGTGAGAATATTGGCTTTTTATCTTCAGCGTCGCGCAGATATTCCGATACAAGCTCAACGAACTCTCTGGGCGAGGAGGCCCACAGCATGTCACGCCGCCAGCAGACCAGCCCCCTCACCAAATCCACATCGGAAATAAAGACTCTACAAGAGCTAAAAAGCACCCCACCCCGGCAAGAAACTTCACCAACAGAAACAACAAGTCCACGGCTACGCCACCGGCGGAGACCTCCCTCAGCCTCGCCAGACGAGACCCGCCAAGATACAACGCCAATCTGACCTCACGCCACCCCAGAGACTCATCTACTTGGGGTAACACCAAGTCACAAAGGGTTGCCCCCACATGCGCCACCTCACGACGACGTCGTGGACCTCAGGACGCATAACCACAGCAGGCGGCCGAAGGCCCTCCAAGAGAACCCCCGCAGAAGAGAGCCAGAAACCCTTCCACCACGTGGCCGCAGAGAGACCCCTCGCCCAGCCCACCTAAGAAAGTCCACCCGTAGTACTTGGGACAATAGGCAAACTCCCCCAGCAAAACAGCCCCAATCCTAAGTCCCCCCTCCACCTCGTGAGGACACTCATCAATGCCGTAGCTCGGGAGGCCCCGCGTCCACAGCACACGGACGGCGTAGGGGTCGAAGAAATCACCCACATTCGCGTGGTCACGCCCAGACATGTGATGCGTAGCGCCCATATTCTGCCGAATAACCCCATGGAGAATAGACTCCAGAGGGCTGCCGTAGCGCATATCCCACAACACGAACGACACCACATGCCTGCCCCTCGCGAAGTAGCCGCCGAGGGCCAACGCCTCGTGGCCCTCCAAAATCGCCTCGTCTACGTAGTCGCCCGGTCTCTTGGCGCCGATTATGGCGTTTACAAGCACCGCATCCCCCAGCCTCCCGTCGCCGGCCACAAAAAGCGCCCTATTGTCAGAATTTCTGACATTGTGTATTCCCTCACGTGGTATCGGTATATTGACTGTTGCCAAGAATGAGTCTAAGTCTTCTACACAGGCCTCTGGAGCAATTGGAAGAAGACTTGGCAGAACGCCGCCTCCAAGACAGAAGACGTCCACAGACGTTGCCGCGGCTCAACAAATAAAACGGCTATGACCAAGAGCGCTCGAAACGGATAGACATACTTAACCTAACCAAGTTCCTAAACTTAAGCGACTAGGCAGGATAAGTCACTAAATGCTAAACAACGAGAAAACAATGAACCCCAGAACTGATACATGGTTCGCATAGTAGGCATTCACGACCCTAGACCTGGGAATGCCGAAAATCGTGAGTCTTTTCCCAACGGTATCCGGTGACGCGAATTCATACAACAAGGCATCCCTCATCAGCACTATTGATAATTCCTCGTCGGTAACCCAGGAAAGTTAGGTTTGCATATACTGCATGATCCCTACCACCTTTTCATCAACCTCACTCAACAAAGCGGTTCTCAGGCGCCTAGCTCTGTTAAGCCTTATGAGTTTACCTCAACCTCCCCATCCCTCGGCACAAGTACCCAATCCCAATGCCACCACTCCCTACACCACCACTCACATAGAAAACACGCGCAACATTAAAGGGTACGAAAACGCCATTGGCAACCAACCAAACGTATTTGGCGGCGGTGCTCTGGCCTTAGTTCACAAACCTGCAGGTATTTGTCATATAAACCCTCAAATATATCATACATTACTTTGTCAAGAAAATTCAATAAAAACAATTGATTTTCGAGTAAAATTCTGAAGAGATTTCCCAATAAATAGTTTTAATTCAATATAAAGTACTTAAAAACTGTCAGCGAAATGCTTAATCAAAGCTTTGTGAATAACACCAATCCAGATCCCGCTTTAATTATTGCACAAAACAACGTATATCGTAATTAAGAGCTATGTTTCAACACCTCATCCAGTATCCTATGTAAAGTATCCTTAACACCCATACCTAACGTATCCACGTGTAATACATAATCTAATTTGTCTAAGAATGCGTTTTGCAATAATACATATCGTAGCTCAGGCTCACCATAACCCCTTATACTCCACCTACGCCTTAACTCAGGTAAGCCAGCCTTAAGCACTATAGTTATGTCCGGCGTGTACTTATTAAGCAACGAGCCAAGGACGCTCAAAGGTATTAAAACGTATTTATCCCGTATACCCACGTCAATTACTAAGTATATATGATCAAAAATTGTTGAGTTCAAATACTCCTCTGAGATAACGAAACACCCAAAGTACCTGAGCAACCGGGTTAATACAAGCTTTAAGGGTATTGAGAAAAACGCATCAAGGTAAATGGAAAGCACCGTCAATCTCCGCGCTAAATTGACGCGTCCACTCCTGGATATCATGAACTAAGGTGAATATCTACCATTAAGACCCAGAAGTCTTGCCGTTAATACCCATAGCGCGTACGCAGGTCCGTGAAAGGACTTAATAAAAGTAGTATATGTCCTAAATCCGCAGGCCCTAAGCTCCTGGGTTAATCCCCTAATCATCGTGGATTTACCAACGCCGACAGGCCCCGGCAAAACTATCAACCTGCCCCTCCTAGCCATACTGCCTACTTAATCCCTTTCAATATTATTTTTGGGTAAAAAACCCTGTCGATTTTGTGGTTCTCCCTACATATTTATAATCCTCATCGCCTAAATCCACTTACATGCTCATATAGCGACCTGAGTGAAGTCATTTTTAGCCCAACAACCGAACCTCTCCGTCAATTAGTACGTACACAGGACTATCTAACTTGGATTAGGGGGTTCATCATGAGGGGAGAAGAGGGAGATACTCAATATGTGCCGGGTGCTTGTGCTACTGAGCATCAAGGAGGGGCGCCCATAGCCGTGCTCAAGGCCTCGGCGTATAAGTGCGCACTGGTTAGTTCTGTGAACCTTGGGGGTTTACTTCTAGTACCCACACTTGACAAACTCCATGCACTCAATATATCGGCAAGGTTTTCGATAGAATCCATGGATAGGTCATCGAGAATCCTCACATGTTGTCCAGCCTTAACGAGGGCCTTAACCAGTAGCCACGATAAAGCCTGCACCACCCGTCGCTAAAACCTTCAGGTTCTCCGCGACTCAAATATCACTAAGGATTTTCATAAAAACCTCAGGCAACCTGCTGGCTGACTCCCTAAGTCTCCTACGCACAACCCCCTTAACCCCTTCACCAATTTCCATGACATCCTTAACGCCTAAGCCAATCAACTCCTCAACCCTACCTACCAACTCATCTGCATCACCAGCCCTAAACATGAACCTCTCAGCCACAGTGCCACTGAGGATCTCCGGCACACCACCCGCCCTACTGGCTATGGGCACCGTACCAGCCAACGTAGCCTCAACCACGGCGTAGGGCAGGGGCTCTTCTATAATCGAGGGAAACAACAAGCCCCAACTTTCCCTATGAAAACGCATTAAAACCTCGTGAGGAACCCTTCCATACGCCTCCACAAGCGGGTGTCTGAGCTTTCTGCTGTATCCCCCGAACAGCCTGATCCTGATCCCGGATCTCACAAGCGAGGGAAGCGCCTTGAGCAATATATGGAAGCCCTTGATATAGCTCTCCCCGCCCACGTACATAAACACGGAGCGATCCGGCAACCTCTTCTCCACCGCCACAGGCGGTGGGGGGTTGTACACCACAGCGGCCTCTCTAATCGGAAGCTTGAGGCGAAATTGACTGATCAGCTCAAGCTGTCTCCCAGAGACGAAGACCACGAGATCTGCATATGACAACGCCAACCAGTAAACTCTACGCAACTCGCTGAGCATCCCGCTAACCACAGCACGCGCCGCGTTTCTATTTTCGTACAGCTCCACCATGAGGTCCCCACGGAGCCCGGGCTCCACGCCGTAGAAAACCACCGACGTGTAGGAAAGTAGCTGGTTCGTATGGACGTGAAACACCACCTTGGCGCGGGGGTTCAGCCGTTTTACCGCCGGCGCCAGAGGGTATAGACTGAAAAACGGTATGTAAACCACGTCGGCCCACTTAACCAAATCCGCGATGCCGCGGGCCGCCGCAAACGCCTTAACTCACTCGGCAGGCTTAAACCGGGACCTCAACGCCCGCCAGAGCACGCAGCGGCAACAACCCCCCAGAGGCGCCGGCCTCTCGGTGCCGGACACAACCACCACGTCGAAGTGCTTGCCCAGATAACGCCTTATGAAGAGGTAAGTGGCCAGCTCGCCGCCGATCCCTTCCGGCTGGAACAACCTAGTCAACACCAACAGCTTGGGCCTCATCTAAAAGACCTTTTTAAGTTGAATAGCAACCCGTGAAGCCTGTCCAGAACGGCCGGATAAGGCTTCATGAAAAGCTCTCCGCCGCCTAAATCCCCCACCTCGAATATCAACAGCCTCTGGCCCGTGGAGGCGACGACTTTGTCGCCCCAAATGGCCACATCGACGAAATGATTGTAGGCCTTAGAGAATTCGGCGATGTGCAACGCACGCCACACCTTGAGATCTCGCGACACGACCACGCCGACGGGCATGCCGAGACCCCCCACGTAGAGATCTCCAAACCTCACCAACGAGGCGAATTGGGCATATCGATGTGAAGATTTGAGGAATATCAACTCCCACCTACCCTCCTCGGGGTGGTATATCCCAACCCCGCCCCTCGCGATGCCGCTGTCGAAGCCGAAAACCCACCTCTCCCTCTCCACAAGCACAGGCACAAACTGCCACGGCCCCCTGTAGATAGGCCTCCACGTACGGCCGAAATCCCGAGACATTACGGCCCTCACCAGATTGCCGTCGCCGAGGGTCGCCACGAGGAGATTCCTCTCGGCGTCGGAGGCGACGTAGTGGAAATGTCTCGACTTCGGATCCACGTCTTTGTTAGTCACCACTCTTTCAAAACGCCTGAAGTCCTTGGTCGCGTAAATGCCGGTGGGCGGCTCGCCGTACTCCTGAACGAAGACGAAACCGCCAAGCTCGGCGGCATGCCAAAGCCAATTACCAGCACCAACCCTAAGGACGGGCCTACTCTCATTACCAAAAACATGATACAGGATATTGCCGGCAGAAACTAGGAACTCATCGCCACGACCCCACAACAAAACACAGGGAGAGCCCCTAATTGAAATTATATCCTCCACATCCCCACCCCTGAGCCTAGAAAACCTGCACCTACCGCCTTCGTTAATCATCACATAAACCGTACCACCGATATTCCTAACACTAACCGCAGGTACGCCAAGTTTCATATAAACTAAACCGTTTTATAAGCAATTAAGTACCCCCTCCTAAAGAGCCTAGTAAGCCTAAGTATTGGATGCAATGTTTTAATGAAAGCGCCCAACACCTCCCATAAGCGTTTAGGCATCGTATAGACCTCAGGCCTATCAACCCTCACCAAAACAAAGCCCCTCAGAAAATACCTAAACACGGTGTAGCCCATTCTAACCAACTCGTCCACACGCATTGATTTTGGTAGACTGGGTAAAGCAAGGACGATAATTCCACCCTCCTTAACCATGTCCTCCAGCCTTCTCAACAACCCCAAGTCAATAATTTCATGAATCGACTCACTCGCTACAATGGCATCAAAAGAATCAGCATAATTAAAAGACCTTATATCCGAGACATAGACCTCATCATACACGCCAAGCTTTCTGGCAAATTCCACCTTATCACCATCAATATCAACACCAACAATGTGAGAAACGCCCAAATAACCCCTAAAGACGAGACCCCAAAAACCAAGGCCACAACCAACATCAAGAACGCTCCTAGGTCTCACCCATTTAAGAAGACCCGATACCCAAGGCTCAATACCAGGACTATGAAAATTCAAAATACATTCTAAATCATAATAGGGTTTAAGGTTCCCCATACTCATTACCTAATACCGCATTTATATTGTATTTAAACATTTCTTCTGTAGCACCTTCTACGATTTTTTACAGAAATACCCCAAGTCTTCCATTATTTACTTAAACTGATTAATATTGCGATTTCTAACCTCAACCTCAATAAACGGCCTAAACCTTGTAATCGTTTTCACGCCACCATTTAACACCTGTATCTCGGCTCATTCAGCATCTATATTTCATTACATCAACACGTTTAAGGCCGAAACCCTCCGCAATACTATCGAGCCTCCTCAGCGGCACCCTCACAAATCTTCGACACGCATTAAACTCTACAATGCTTGAGGTTGCCGTAGCGAATTTTTGACATAGAGTAGCTTCATCCTCCCTATCACCAAGCGCAACATTTAACGCCAAAACATTTCGTAAACCATTCAACTCAATACCCATTAAAAGAGCCCTAAACGATACAGAGACCCTTAGGGTCCCGGCGCATAGCCTCCTCAAGAGACACCTTCACATACACCTCGAAAAAGGGCACCTCCCCAGCCACCACCTCCCTCACCTCCCGCCTCACGCCGCGGTACGGCGACGCGAAGACCCCGCCACACTCGGCGTGTCACGCCACCTGCAGACCCACCCCTCTCACCAAATCCACGTCAAGACCAGAAAAAGCCAAAACAAGAGACGTAAAAGCACCCCACCCCAGCAAGAGGCCCCACTAACCGAAACAACAGGTCCACGGCCTGCGCCGGCAGGAACTCCTCCCCCTCCCCAACGCCGCTCCGCTCCAAGGTCCTCCGCACGGTCTCCTCCATATCTCGCCCAACCGTTGCTCCCCAAAACCCGCTCAAGACGTCGGCACATCTTCAAAAACCCACGCGCGTCAACCCTCGACGACGGAAACCGCTCCAGAACCCCAAACCTAGGTCCATCAACACGTAAAAACCACCAACACGTCTATACGTGACCTGGTGTGTCTGATCGAGCTATGGAATTAATAATACTGAGTATCCATCAGTATATATTATAGTACGAGATGAATTTATAATGACAAAAATTTTATCGGAAAGAGGCGGATAAGTGCCCCAACTACCAGCCTCGATAACATTGATAGGTGCATACATCATGTACTCCGACAAGAAATACATGCACTCAAAAGATTTAAAATATTTGCAATTAGTAGCTATATCAAGCGGATCAGTACGAAATTGAGAAAAACAAGGAATTAGATCTATTTTAGTTTGTTGATCAAACAGTAAATAATACGCAAAAGCCGCGAGCTCGGCATCAGTAAAAATAATTGTTTTATTATTACTAAGGAATGTTGATAAAAAATAAAGACCATCAGTAGAATAACGGTAGATAAATGTAGGATGTACTGGGTCTACATAGGGAATAAATGTTGTGATAATTATCCTAAAAAGTGGTGTCATTAAAACAAAAATGTAACACAAAATTAATAATAATACTAACCTATATGAAGTACGTACGATACTATGAAAAAATGCAATAATATATGCCACTAGTAATGGTATACCTATGAAATTCAATGGATAAAGGTGAAGTGAAGGAAAGCCAACAGACAGATAAATAATAACAAAAGGTATTGTAGCAAAAAGAAAGGAACTAATTATATGAAAATAATTATCTCTAATTATGTAGTGAATATATCTGTATCTTAGAATAAAATATAAAAAAATAACTAAAATCAATACAATTGAAACTCGCGAAAAAATTGACAAGATGCGAAATACCTCATTATACACAGGTTGAAGAAGTGATGTAAAGTCAAAAGAATCTGAAATAGGCCGTTGAAACAACACATAGAGAAACCTAAAGAAAACATCTGCTAAATCAAAGGCCTTGGGGTGATAGTAAAGAACACCAGGATTCGACATAACAAAAACAACTAATGAAAAAATAAAAAGAGAAAAGAGATGCTTGTAATTGCATATTTGCTGACGCATAACTATAGTACGTAAAATGCAAGAAACGATCATAAATAATGTTACGCTTATATACAGATATATAGCAGAGTAATATGAATAATTAAATGTAATAATTAAGATTAGCGATATGATAAATTCACTAATTGTTACTTTAGTTTTAGCTGAAATTAAGACCAATATATATGTATTAATAAGCATATAGATAAGTCCTAGTGAAATATAAAAAACCGCATAGGTCGGATATCTGGCGTGTAATGTAGCGAGCATCAGTGTTCCTATAAAACTAATTACCGTATTTCCTTTTGTTATTTTCAACATTATTATATAAAAAATTAATACGTACAACAATGTTAATACTAAACTTAAATCTATGTATCTGATTTGAGAAACTATACCAACTAAGGCTAAAGAGTAATACGGGATAGATAAGTCTTGGTATGCTATTGGATGATGCACCCAGCATAAAAGTTTTGACATATCTTTTAATAAATTAATGTCTTGTTTTGTCTCTACTGCTTTGGCATTAATCCATGATGAATACGCAAAATAGTCATATTGTTGATTAATCATAGTCCTTATAATACCAAAGAAGAAAATTGTAAAAAACAATAAGAAAAAGGTGATGATAAATTTTTTAATTCTCATAGCAGAATAAAAATGTAACACAAGATAAAAACAACGAAGCCACGAGAGAGCGATGCCATTTCCCGTAATAAGATCTTAAAGAAGCTTAACCACCTCATGTCATATTATTCTTCAATATGATGTGCACTAATGACTTAGAGCTCTCAAGTCGTTTGTTCAACAAATGTTTACTGATATCGTTGAGATTTACGATTTGGTCATGCAACTCTCCTTTCCGCATAGATGAAAATACGGTAATATGTTCTTTAAAAGTTTAATGTCTCCGGGCCCAACTAAATGTATACCCTTAACAAGCGGGTTAAGTAGCTCATGTACTCCACCTACCTTTGATGCTGTAGGCATTGTTTGTAGCAATATAGACTCTATGGGTACATATGGAAGAGTTTTTTCATATATTGAAGGGAATGGCGAAGCCCAGTCCTGCCTATATAGGTTTAGTACTTCTGTATAGTGTATTCTGCCTGTAAGATGGATAACGTTGCTGTAACGCCTGTTTATTCTCGATATGATAAGTTGCGCTTGGTTACTATACTTGTTTGTGAACATGAACCTTGCTTTTACTCCCTCTCTTAAAGCTATCTCTATGGCTTGCATAAGTACGTACAAACCCTTGACGTAGTTCTCACCTCCTAAGTACAGAAACGTTGGTGTTTCAGCAGGTTCCTTCCTTATGCTTGCTACTAGGGGCGAAGGGTTATAGATCACTACAAGTTTGTCTTTAAGCGGGGGTAGGGCCTTCGCTAATAGTTCGGCATGCCGCTTTGATACGGCCACTATAGTATCTGCCTAGCTTACCCACCTAGCTATTAAATGAGTACTGTAGTACTTCGCCTATATTGAGGAACAGTGATTCTAGGGATTTCCGCTCAAGCCATTTCACCTTAAAGCTATTAAGTGCTAATTTTAATAAAGTGGGGTTCTCAGCTTGATTAGCAATTATAATAAAAAAGATGATACGGGTCTATAATCGTGGAGATGAACTATGGCCTTCTTACTCAGCTTCTTAGCAACGGGTATAAACGGATAAGCATAGATTGCATAAACCGCATCATGTTTCTCTGTCAGCCTACCATATCGAAGCTCGACAATGCTCGGTACAGAAAGTCTCTTCTCTATAAGTTTAACTAAAGAATCAACGATGAACCTAACGCCGGGCACAACTTCGGGATTCCTAGTTCCCGTCAACACCGTTAAATTAGTTCTCCTAGACTCGGAAAGGAGCTTTACAATTAGGTACATGACTAGTGTAACACCCGAACCTTCAGGCCAAAACGTGGGAGTAACGACGAGAGCTCATTTCATGAGTTCACGCAGATGTTTTGTCGAGCCATTTACATGTTGAAAGCACTCTGATTCACTCCATGAGTGCAAAACGATAGTATCGTTTGAGCTTCTCCCACGGTTGCTTCTCCAATGAGGAGAGCAGTTTTATCAAAGCCTTGGTATATTCGTCCGGTTCTGCATCTCTATAAAACCGATAAATCACACTCTCAGATAGCGAGGTTGTATCCCCTTTACTTCACTACATACACCATACTATTAAAGTCTCTGGTTATAATTTTGTGTGTTTGGCAGAAGCTTCGTTATTACGGTCTCTGCGGCTTTTTGAGGTGTTAGAATTGACGTGTTAATGATTATAATATTTTTCATGTACCTACTAACGATTTTTATTGTGTTTTTATAAAGTAGTAACTGATATTTTAAATATAACATTGACAGTTCCTCATCTTTCTTTCTGTTTAACATTAGATCCGGTGTAGCATATACATATATTCCGTATGAATTTTTACAAAGTGATAGTAAAAGTTTTATTATTATTTTACTTGGTTTAGTGTTAATTATAGATAGAGATACTATTGTGTCTGGTGAGAATCTATCAGATACTATGGCTTTGTTGAGGGCTAGTGGTAGACCTACACGTATGATATACCACATTAGTACGTTAACTGTTTCAAGTAGCGGATATATTGCACTTTTTCCGAATATTCTTCTTAATGCGAAGTCCAATACACGCGGTGAATGTGACCGAGGAACTACGCCTATGTGCTGAAGTAGTCGGAGAATTAAGTACATGAAGAGGTGGTGTGCTCTCATTTTTAGGTAGACTGCATCGTATCCCCTTTCTCTTAGTCTCGCGATAAGTAGTTTAGAAAGTGTGGTTTTACCTGCACCGTCAGGACCAAAGATTATTATTAGCGTCATATGCGGAGCGCGAAGACCTTCTTGATGCCCCTTGCACCTGCCGAGCTTACTAGTTCTAGAAATGGTTTGTAGCTTTCTCTTCTCATTCTATGTTTAAGGTGGTGAAGATAGACATTGACAGCTTCCCATATTTGAAGCCGGTGAGGAAGCGCGATTTTGTCTAAGACTATTAGACTTATCTTTTTTTGAATAAGCTTGTATGTTTCTATGTGACCTGTGCGGAACAGGTAGTTGGGCTCTATGTAGTTTTGTTTTATACATAGGTAGGTTTGCAAGAAGTCTGAAAGGAGTATTTCAAATTCTTTTAGTACTGCGTGTGCCATAGTTATGACACATTCGTCCTGTGGCGAAGGAACATATATCTGGTAACCATCTATAGTTATTTTTCTACGGTTTCGCCATAGTGTGAAGGCGTCATAATAAACGTAATTTCCTGTAGCCATTTTGTGATGTATGTCTAGATCTACGTAAGTTTTGTTAGCTACTTTTCTTATCGTCACTTCCGGTGTCCCTATTTGCCTTATGAAGTAACCACGTTTCTTAAGCTCATTTATGACGCCACTCATTAGGTTGGTATCTATGATTAGAATATCAACATCGTCAGGAACGTATGGGAATAGCTTGAACGTCTTAACAATAATGTAACGTAAACCGAGTTTCTCGGCGATTTCTGCAAATTCCTTTATTGCATCTCGTTGTAACATAAATCTTCTTTTTCGTTCCTGCCACTCCTCTGTGCCTTGCAATTTCTTATTATATAGACCAGCAAAATACAATACTTTATTCACTATAAGTTCGTGTATAATTTGGTCATCCACAGCTTCCCCGTTTAAAACCTTGAGGAACTCGGTAAATCTGACGGGCATGGTGTGACGTACCTAGCTCTTCCCAAAGACCGATAATAGCTTATCTCTAATTTGGTCAATGTCGAAGAGTTTTGACGCGTGTTTCCTCAGCTTCAGTCCAATATCGATTATGTATTCTTTGGGTTGGGCCAAAAGTGTATCTATTTTGTCCACCATGTCGTCTACGTCGCCTGGTGTGAATGTATAGTGTTGAGCCGGTGTCCCTTTTGTGATTTCCGGAACGCCGCCTACCCTAGCTGCTATAGGTATTGTGCCTGTAAGCATTGATTCGACAATTACATATGGTAACGGCTCTTCCACTATTGAGGGAAAGAGTAACGCATACGTCTCACTATACAGACTTATTATTTCTCTGTGCGATAGGACGCTATACATAACATAACTATGAGGTAGCAATCTGCGATCATAAACCTTTGCCATAACTAGTTTTACTTTGTACTTTTTTAAAATTTTGTTAAAAGCTTTGTGTATTAGGTGAAATCCTTTAATGTAGCCTGACCCACCTAGGTAAAGCAGTACCTTTTCGTCACCTAGTCTCTTTTTTAGTGGTAGGTCTGTGCTTACGAATTCTGGTGGCGGGGGGTTGTAGATCACGTCTACCTTGTTGCGGAGTTGCGGCATATTCTTTGTTACAAGTTCGGCTTGTCTATGGGAGACGCATATGATCTTGTCGGCCTGCGCGATCCAGTTCTTGCTTTTTATGTATGCAAGGTAGGAAAAGGGCATCAGCAGAGTCCGTAAGAGACTCTTTTGAACGTGGCGCTCATGGAAGAGCGCTAGTTTGATTTCGTAGGCGTGGTCTACTACGTCTGGCTCGAAGAAGTATTTTATGCCTGTGTATCTTATCGGCATGTAGTTGTGGAGATGTACGATGACGCGCCGATACATTTTCTTAGCTACTGGAATCAACGGGTAGGCCGCTTGGGGTATGTACAAGACATCGTGACTTTTCAGTAGTTGCTTAAAGTACGCTGTGGTGCTGAGGACTTCCATAAGCGTCCATCTGGTCAATCTGTTGACGCTTTTTAGCATGGGTGTTATATAATATTTGACGCCTGGGATTTTCGCTGGATTTTTCGTGCCAGTCACCACGGTCACGCTGAAGCCGTGTTTCGCAAGTATTTGGAGTGTGAGGTATGTGGCAAGTTCGGCTCCGCCGCCTTCTGGCCAGAAAAGCTCGCTTACCGTAAGTATGGCGGTCACGTGAAGTGGCTTAGCATGCGAGTACTTTCATGAAAGTGCCTACGGCGTAGCTGAGGACATACCCGCAAAGAACTTGATCAAATTTTTCACCTCTCTATCCGGATTAATTTTCTCATGGCTACGCTTAATAATCTCCCCCCTATTAAGATTCCTTTCTAAGATCCACAAAAGTTCCTCCGCAGACATTAAGAGACTCGCGCAAAAGAGCTATTTGTATGCTACTCACTACGTAAGTTTGGCTTTATACGCTTTCGTAGTATTTCTATTACAAAATCCCTTATTATTTTGTGATTTAAGATAAATTCTTTTTCTGAATTTATCATTAATACATTGTTCCATTTTTTAGTGAATTTGGTAAAGACAAAGTCTTGTATCATGAGGTATAGTTTCTTTTCCGGGGGTGTTCCTCTTTTCATCCATCTTTTTGGCAGTATTTCTTTATTGCAGTATAGGTATACAATGTAAAAGTGCAAAAGATTAAATAATGCGAATAAACGAATCAAAATTCTTGAGGCTATTAGTGATACTGGTATAATACTGTAGACTATACCATTATAAACGTAATCTGCGAGTGAGCCTGGTAAGTGTTCGTCCAGGAGTACTATTTGTCGCTTTCTTAGGAGGGGCCAAACAACAGTTTTGATTAAGGCCAGTATTGGTAGTCGGGCATCGTTGAACACGAGATCTAGGCTCACGACAATTCTCAACAGGTATATGTTATGCTTTGCGAAAGGTGAGGTTAATTGTGTAAATGGAAAAATTGTTTTCAGAGTGGTGACATGGATAGAATACCCGAGCTTGTTCAGCGCTTTACTCAAGGCATAAATATGTGTCGTTTTTCCCGCACCCACATTACCTATAAATACTATTACTATGGGTTTTGCGTTACTTTTCATCATTTTCTCATGTAATGTTAAGTAAAACCTATATAATTTTGCAAACTTTTTCTCATCTTAGGTGAAGGGTCGGAGCATAGTTAGCTAGTGCATCGTAGACCATTATAATGTCTCCAACCCGATTAGACGTCACATGAAGGAGAAGAGAGACGCGGCTCCGCCGCCTTCGGGCCAGAAGAGCTCGCTTGCCGTGAGTACGGCGGTCACGTAAGGTTGCTTAGAAGCTTATCTACTTGGGCTTGAAGCGTCTTGTGTCGTTCTTCGCAGGTTAGAGGTCTCCTGTCTTGATCTGGCTTGTAGTTTTGTATCGCTTCTTCTATCGCTTTTGTGTATTCCTCGTAGTTGCGTACTACGCGTGTTTTTCTTGGGTTCCTTATGTCGAGTCCCAGTAGGGAGTGTGGCGAGGCTATAATGTGCAGGTCTGCGGCTTGGTATGCGAGTATCTTTATGAAGGTGCCTGCGGCGTGGTTGAAAATGGGGGAGAGACCGTAGTCGGCCATTGCAAGTAGTTCTTTGAGTCTTTCGTGGGGTATTATTCCTACCATTTTTATTGCCTCGTTTTTTGTATTGCGTTTAATGTGTTGCCAAGGTCCTGTTATAAATAGGGTGAACTTGGAAGGGTGTATGTTGTTGAAGATTTCTATGGTTTTAAGGACGGCTTCTTTGTTTGAACGTGAGCCTGCTAGGAATATGAAGTATGGTCTTGTAAAGTCGTTTCTTTTTCTTCTTAGCTGGCTGTATTCTTCTGTGTTTTGGTAGCAGAGTGGTGGAGGGTTGGTGATTATACGTGTCTTGGTTATTTTGAACATTTGTCGTGCGGCGGCGTCATCTACCCTTGAGGGATAGTTTATTATTGTTGATGATCTAAGTTGTGGTTTGTGTAGTGCTAAATATAGACTATATTTTATCAATTCGAATATATTTTTTCTGGATCTTAGGTAGAGTGTCTGTGCATAATTTGCAAGTGGGTCGTAAATTATCGGTTTCTTTATGCCTAGCATCCGGAGTATTGCAGATGCTACAGTCATGGAGCCAATAGTCATTACTAAGTCTGCCCTGTTGAATAGAGGTTTGTTTTTAACTAGTACTGCGGCTTCGTCTATGTAGTGCGTTACTTTGGCCAGGGTATTTAGGTCGTGATGGTTTTTCCATGTTATTATTTTGGCGAGGAGGTGATAGAACGGGCGATAGGCGGGTATATAGATTACCCTGTTTTTTACCGTGTACGTGGTTGTTGGGTGTATGCTTGAGTTTACCACAACTACTTTATGATGTAGGGCTAACGTTTTTAGTATTGAGTGTATTCTTACCTCGTCGCCCGTTTTCATTTCCCATGGGGTGCTGTAATATGTATACACTACAATTGTTGCCATCGAGTTAGCTGTGTTTTGGCATTTGCTGTAGGATCATTGAAATTATATGTGGCTAGGTGAATGTAGCTGGAAAGCATTGTTATTACTCACATCCGTTATGTATAGACGCGACTTTCTGCCTCTAATGGAAATGCCGTTTTTCCTGTTTTTCCCATATCAATTCTCTGTTCCAGAGATTCTTGAAGGCGGCGGCCATTAGGTAGAGCTAGGCGGCGACCCACGTCCGGTACGGCTTCTCGATCCTTCGCAAGATTGAAACAGTGTATGTCGCCCAGCTTATATGTAGATCAATATCGTCGCTCGCCGTTTGGCCGCTGATCAAGTTGGCTTTCTATTCTTTAGCAGTATTACAAACCATGACGGCGGTGGAGACATTTTCTTCATTATTGGAAATGCTTTGTGACCTGAATGCCAATGTGCATATACGCCTACTAATTTTAGCGAGTATTGGATTGCTGTCGCAATTACATTATTAATAGTGCAATCAAACTGCAGATCATCACAGCAAATTAACTGGGCTATTTTGTGTCTAATACCTTTCGGCAAAATGGCTAACAGAGGGAACTTGGTATGGGGTTCTATTACGAAGTAAAGGTTTGGTAATTGTATGATGGCTACACCCACAGCCCTCAACGCCCTAGAGATCTCTGCAATGACCTCATTCCATTTCGGTACATGTTCTAGCAATGAAAGGAGTACTATTAAGTTCATAGACTCCTGGCGTAAAGGGATTTTCCGGGCGTCAGCAACTATATAATCCATTTTGTCATTGACAACCCATTCATTACTTCGCTTAATGTCAATTCCAATAATTGTATTACATACTTTTGACAATATTTTAGTGATATTTCCATTTCCACACCCAAGATCAAGGCATAAGAGTTTGTCCGACTTTAACCTAAGGAGTTTCGCAAATTTGAAAATTATACTGAAGTACATTAATTCCCTGACCGCATAAAAACCAAGCATGCTAAGAATTTTTACTGCATATCTATGCATCATCCTCGTCATGGCAGTAAGAGTGGAGGTAGCTTTTTTATAGATTTCTTTTTGTTAATTGCTATTCGTATTTTACAAGGTGAGAGGCGCTGCACTCACTACGTTGCGCGGAGAAAGTTGAGCTTTGTTAGTTTTTGACCATGAATTTAAGCAGACTACTATGTTCCCCATGTTCTCTCCGAGATAAACATGTCACTCAAACCAGGCAGGTACCTTATTCTAACCACGCCAAACATAGCCTCCCTCTTCCGAAGGTTTAAGCTCCTCCTCGGAAGGCAACCAATATACCGGTACCACGTGAGGGAGTACACCATGTCAAAAGTTCTAGCTATGTTAGAAAAGGCGGGCTTCATGCCGGTGGAGTTCTACTACTCTGCAGTGAACGACATGACGTACGTCGACGCGGAGCCGGAAGGCTACAAGCGTCTCAGAAGCTATGCCGATAGTGGGATAATCTATCACCTCTGTAAACATGGCACAGTCTGCACTGCATATGTCAAACCGCTCTCTTTCTAAGTTGCGTTTCGTCACCTCCACGCCGTATCTCTCGGCGATGGGCATATAGGGCTCCGGCTCCACATCTACGGCAGTGACGTCGTAGCCCATCGCCTTGAGCACGCAGGAGGCGATGAAGGGCTGAGCGCCGAGGTCCAGCACGACGGCGCCTGGCGTACCTCTTCAGCTTCTCCCGGTGGGGCCCCCTCCCTACCACCAACATCCTCAGCCCCAGCTCCCTTGCCAGGTCAACCGCCACCTCTAGCCGCTTGTACTTCTCGGTCCTTCCGGCGTACATCATGTAGTCGCTGTGGGCGCCCCGCCACTTGTAGCCGAATACGTCCTTCTCTACGCCGTTTGGGATGACCACGGTCTTGCCGCTGGCTTGCGGGTAGTGGCTTTCGACCAGCCTAGCTTCGCGGGGACTTGCGGCGTGTATCGCATCGGCCACCTCGACTGCACGCGCCACATACCTCCTCCAGGGGATCCAGAGAAACCTCCTCAAGGCGCTGTGCCCCGTGCCGTGGTAATGCGGCGTGAAGACTATCTGCACATCTGGATTTATCCTCCGCGCCGACGCAAGGACCCACACCGTGAGAACCGCATGCGCGCCGTGTACGTGCACTGCATCGACGTCGTTGAGGAGGTTCCGGAGGAGGTTTCTCAGCTGGTCCCTCTCCTTGGGAATGTGGTAGGCGCCGCTAGGCGCCCAGGTGGGCCACCGGATTATGTGTAAGCCGTTTATCTCCTCTTGTGTGATATGGGCGTCTGGGGCACCTGTCAGTACAACTACATCGTGTCCTAGCGCGGCCAATCTTTCTGCGGTCGACTTGACGACGTATTCCACTCCGCCTACGTTGGGGTAGTAGCTTGGAGTGATGAAAAGTATCTTCATTTGTCTTGTTTATGCCAGATCAGTTCTTTATCCCGTAGGTTTCTGACTGCGGCGTTTTATTGCTTCTTCAGCTATTGAAGGATTCGACACTTAGATAAACAATTAGAGGTTAAAGGTTATAAGATATTTTGCTAAATATATTAACTGTAATGTAAGATTTCATTGCTTAGTTATGTTATCATAGTGCGGCTTTGTTGCTTTGAGTATAGTAATTTTCGGTGTTAATACTGTCGACACTAAAAGTCTATATAGTGCTATTGAAATACCAAATATTTTTGGGGATATATTTATCCAATATTTATAAAGAGT